>Ga0222714_10000636_pt1 | contig 40153 bp, 30 predicted proteins | sample C33_3DmetaG_FD_165048 | JGI IMG/M metagenome (GOLD analysis project Ga0222714, IMG submission 165048) | Estuarine water microbial communities from San Francisco Bay, California, United States - C33_3D | ecosystem: Environmental > Aquatic > Marine > Unclassified | place: USA: California...
GCGCGATCGACGTCGCGCGGCGAAAGATCGACGAATGATGCGACGAATGATGCGCACTCGCGACTGTTCGCGTCGCGTCACAATGCCACGCACCACGCTGCTCCCTCGCGCGTTGATCGCCATCGTCGGTGCGCGCGAACTCATGCGCGCGTTCGTGCGATTGTACTATTTCTTTTTCGCGCGCCGCGCGCGCGAGAGCGACGGCGCGCGCGCGCGCGCGCGGTGGCGACGACGGCGCGGCGGGTGTTTCGCCGTCTCGGATGTGGAGACGACGTCGCGACGGATGGCGACGTGGGACGACGACGACGACGACGACGGCGGCGGCGGCGGCGGCGCGATCGCGGACCCGCTCGCGAACGGTGCGCCGCGCGGCGTGGCGTCGAGAGATTCTCGCGTGCCCGTGCGCGTGACGTTTAAGAATTGGTACGCGGACGACGACGACGACGCGCGCGCGTCTCGAATCGACGACGACGCGACGGGACTCGCGTAGATTATATGACTGACGACGATTCGTGCGTGCGCGTGTGCGCGCGCGACATGCGTATGCGAATGCCTAGTACGAATGAACGCGTGCAGTTGTTTTGGATCGGCTACGATGGTCGCCAGCGTCCGTATCGGGTGATTGATCCGGGGAAGACGTACGAGCAGCCGAGTTTCGCGTCGCATCCGTGGACGTTTCAAACATTCGTCGGCGCCGGCGCGGGGGCGTCGAAGACGAAACGTTCGGTGCGGTGCGTGACGTCGAGTGGTGTGCCGCTACACGTCGTGACGCGGCGAGGCGATGATGGGTATGATGATTGGAATGAAGTGTACGTCGCCAAGGAGGCGATTGAGATTTACGCGCCTCGCGTGGCGCAGTCGTGGACGATTGAGACGCACGGGGCGTTTGCGCCGGCGTTTCGCGCCGCAGCGAAAACGTTTTTACTCTCACATCATCGCCTGGCGTGTGAACGTCCAGACGTTGGATTGGGGAGCATTCCGTCGCATTTAGCGGTGGATATCATTCGACGGGCGTCGCCTCGAGTGGCGCAATACGCGGCGATTCAATACGCGGCGGGCGAAGACGCGTCGCGGGACGCGGCGTAGATCACGACCACGACGAGAACGACGACCACCCATGACGACGACGACGACGAATTGATTTGAAATAGATATCCTAATGAACATTTTTCACAACGAGACAACTAGATACGCAACAACAAGTGCAAGTACAGTAATAGAGTAGAGATCGAGCGACGCCCGCGACTTTCGTCTCGCGGTGGTGACGCTTGAGGCGGTAATCGTTACGACAATCGCCCTTCTTGACCCATCACCTCACGCTTTAGAAACGCATAGGTTGTATACGTCAACGCAACGCCTGGGATGACTTTGGCGTACTCGGTTAAGACGCCGCGGTACAACCCCGTGACGCCCTCCTTGGCTAAAACGCGTTTAAAGACGCCGACAAAGCTGTCACCCTTCACCGCGTCCCGCATTTGCATGCGTCTGCGCACGAGATCAATTGGAAAAGTCGCCGTGGCACTCACAACGGCGGCGACGCTGCCACTCGCCATATTTACCGCCATGGGATGGACGTAATCGCCACCGTTTGGCCCAGACGAGTTGAGCTCGGTGAAGTAATTTCTAAACGTCTCGTACGCCGCAAAATTGAGCGCTAAGTTTGGACCGACGCCAATCAACGTCGGGCGCAAACCTCGATATAACCCTTTTGTGCCCTCGTCACGTAATATCTTTACGAATGCGTCGGCTATACCGGTGTAGTGTCTCGTCGTCGTCTGCGCCGCCAAGCGCGTGCGAATCAAATCCAGCGGATACGTCATCGTACACGCGATGCATCCCGCCGATCCACCCGCTAAGAGCCGCTGAGCGACGCCCCAACCAAACGTCCCTGAAGAAGGGTCACCGTTTTCATCGAAATGCAGCGTCTTCATCGCGGTATCCAAACCATTCATGAGTTGTTCGTACGCGTAAAAGTTCACCGCCGAATACGGCAGTCGATGAATAATCGTCACCCCATTCCCCTTCCACAGCGCCGCCACGCCCTCCGTCTGCACGATTCTACGTAAACTATGTATGATGCCTGATCGAGCTTGCGCCTCGGCGTTCCATCCCGGCACGGCGTTCGTGCCTTGCAACTGCCTCAATATCGTCAACCGCGCCAACGGCGCCGTGCACGTCTTACTAAACGCTCCAGCGATACCACCGCACACGAGCAACTTGGTCGTGTCGTTCATCGACGACGCGAACGCACGCTCGTACCTACCCTCACTCACGTCGTCATCGTCACCATCGCCTCCGTCACCATTCGACGTCGACGCGTCCTCGCTCGTCGTCGCCTCTGTCGCTTCGCCGCCCCTCGCGCCCCAACGCCCGCGCGCGCGCGCCTTCCCTTTCCCCGTCGCCGACTCAATCAGCGGTGGAAGCGACGAGGGATCACTCGTGCTCACCCCCATACCTTGCGTCATCGCGACGACGACGACGACGACAAGAAGACGAACGACACCGAATGGGACAAAAACTTTTGAATTTAATCACACCCAGCTCACCGCGCCGCTCGCCCCGCGCACCGCGTGCACCGCCCGCCGCCGTCGCGAACGACCCCGTGCGTTTAACCGCGACTGAACGCACCGCCTCGCTCGTCGTCGAGCGGCGCGCGCGACGCTCAAACCGCGCCGAGTTGTGCCGAGTCGATCGTCACTCAGTGGCGCTCTGACATGGGTGTGATCGGCGACGTCCCGAGCTATGCGGTCGCGGATCGCGCGCCGACGCTCTCGCGCGTGGGTACGTATGCGTTGAATGCGTCGCGTCGCCCTCGGTCGTTCGCGCGTTCGTCGTCGCGATCGTCGTCGTCGGGCGAGTGACGTGATGATGCTGGTGGGGTTAGCGCCCGGCGCGCGCCGCGCTGGCGCCGACCGCGACGACGCGGCGCGCCATTGGACGCCGCGCGACATCGCGCGGTGCGCGCCGCGTGGGCCCGCGCGCACACCGCGCGTGCGTTCGCGCGCGGATCGGCGGAGGGCGAGGCGCGACGGGAACGATGACGCTCGAAACCAATCCATGGTTTGTCGTCGATGATGATACACAAACTAACCGCTGTCGTACGTATTCGTCGCCGCACGCAGTTGGAAACTTCAACACCACGGATTATAGAGACATTTTGTTATTTCCCGCCATCTCGGGTGGATTAGGATACGTCGCGGGCGGGACGTCGGGCGCGAAGGTGTGCATGCGGACGCCGACGGCTGTCTGCGCGGGCGGGCTCGGCTTGGTCGCCGGGTTGATGTTCGCGGTGCAGAGCTCGTCGGCGCGGTTGATGGGATTTAGAAATCCTGAATGAACATTGAATGTAACATAAAACACACAAACACGCAGAGAGAATGCACGCAAGCATGAGGATTGGAGAAATGATTATGATTTTACACGACGACAGACGTTTGTCGCGTACCCGTCTACTATTCTTAGACACCTAATGTACATAAAATCGACGATGCGCCCCGGTCGTCGATCGCACACACGTATGCTGGACTAATTCCATGTGTTTAAAGGTATGCCGATGAGCACGATGAGCACCAACACGACGAGCACGCCCGCCGCCGCGAGCGCGTACGACCGCATACCACCCGCGCTCCCAGCCGCGACGTACCTTCGAAACGCCGATGCCTCGCTCGAGCTCGCGCTCGCGCTAAACCCCACTTCGACGTCAAAATTTTCTCGCGACGCCGCGGCGCCGATCAACCTGCATATGTAGCGCGTCGTCAGTCGCGCGAAGACGGACGCCGCGAAACTCATCATCAATCATGAATGAAACAAACACGCAGTCGCATCACCGCGAACGGCGACCACGACGACGACGACGACGACGACGGAGATGAACGCACAGCGCCACAACGTTTCACCTACCCATCGGTCGAGCACGAACTATCCGTGCGCGCGTGCGCCTTGGCGCGCCCGAACGCGCTGGCTGGTGGCAAATCACCGACGTAATCATCGACTGAATTCGTCGGCGACGACGGACGCGATCGCGTCGTCGCGCTCGACGGCGACGCGCGCGCGCTCGATGTGCTCCCGAGTTCACCGCGCGAGGATGGCGAATCCATAGCGGCGGCGCAGGAGTCGCGAAATGGAGTCGTGGGTAAGAATGACTATTCGTATCCTTCCCCTCTGCGTTGACCGCGGGACGCGTGGTGCTTTCGTGGTGCGTAGACGCATGCTAACCATGATATGAATATTGAACCCTAAATAATACTATAGTCTATGAACAAGAGCGGTGTTTACGACGTCGGGGCGTATCTCAGCGCGCGGCGCGCCTGCGGGAGACGACGCGATACGCGAACCGCGGCGAAGAGTTGAGCGTCGTCGTCGGCGGCGGATGTGCGCTGTTTCTTTCTCGCACGCTCGTTGTCGGCGTCAGTGTTAGCGGTATTACCGGTGGTTATGGTGGCAGCATCATCCACAGTGGCGCGCTTGATGGCGCGCGCGATATTGGTGATGAAATCTTGCGCATGAGACGCGACGACGTGGAGCGTGCCTCGAGTGACAATCGCGCCCGCTTCAAACTGCGGTCGTTCGAGCCATGCGCGCGCGACCGCGCGTGTCATGGCGTCGAACGCGTCTTCATCGCGCATTACGAGCGCAGTGCCGGCGTATTGCGGCAGCGCAGGCACGGCATTTGCGATGAAGATGTCGTCTTCGGGCGCGGCGCTTCGAGCGCCCACTTCAATCGACGCCGTCGCGTCGTTCGCAAGGCTTTCGGTTTCGAAACAGTGGTCTGCACTCGCGCGCATGAAATCCAACATTCCCCTCGCGCTTCGTGGGCGCACCGCTCGTCGATCGCCGAGTGGTAACCCCGCGAGTGCCTTGGCTCGAAACACGCGCCGAACGCGCGTCCGCATTGTCGCCTCGCGCCACGCCGCGACGTTCGCGTCTACATCGTCTTCACCATACCCCGCGTCCGTAATCCCATCATCATCAAGCGAAAGAACACTATCTTTTTCGCGCGTCAAGGCGTCGGCGAACGCGGCGACGCGCGCACACGTCACGAAATCAACGCGCGGCATGTGCGAGAGCAATTCTTCGCCTCGGCTCACCACCGCTCGCGCCATATCCGCCACGACCGATTTCGACCCGTTATACTTCACCGCATTGGATTCCATCAACCGTAAATCATTCGCAAATGCGTCTTTACTTAAATATTTCCCACCGCGCGCCTTGTCACGCATGGTTGCGATATCGATGGGCGTTTCGATGACGACGTAATAGTCTGGGACGTTTCTCACGTCTACGGCGATTAAAAACGGATCCACGACGTCAAGCTTGACGAGCTCGTCAAGAATCGCCCCGAGCGCGGTATTAAATTGTTTATGCAGCGCGTTCACGGCCCAAGTTGACGACGGCGCCGTCGTCTTGGCCGCCGGCGCCGGCGCCTTGGCTCGCGCCTTGGGAAATAAATCCATGAGCTCACGACTCCCAGCGCACGCCAACGCCGGCACATTCGCCGTAGGCGCCTTTGGTGGGTCCGCCATCACGTGCGTCGTCGATGCGCTCGCGCTCGTACACGCGCGCGCGCCCGCATCGCGCCCATCGTCGTCGATGATGACGCGTTCGACCACCGCCAGCGCCACGAGCGATGCGACATCCTCGCGCGCTCGACGCTCGTACTCCTCCACGTCGGGCTCGAGCGAGCGATAGATTGCCGCATCGTCGACATCGCCATCGATGGCTGGCGCCGGTGGCGGCGCGTCGCCGCCGCCGCGGTCGCCACCGCCGCAGTTCATCCCCGCGAGCCGCCCAGTGACGCGCCTCACATCGTCGCGCGCGCGCCATGGCCACCGTGCGACGCGGCGGCGGCGCACCGCCACCGACGACGACGGCGTCAAAAAGAACATCGGCGACGTCGTCGAGCGCGCGGCGGCGACGCGCGGCGACGACGGCGACGGGGACGGCGCAGAAAGGGAATGGGTTGTTGATGCTCGTCGTCTTGGGCGCCGTGTGCGCGGCGGTCGCGAGACGGTTCCTCGGCGGCGCGTCATCCAAAAGCTCAACCGCAGGCAAAGGGAAGACGTTTTCCGCGCCTGCGTCGGCGAAGACCGCGTCGGTGTCGTCGTCGTCGTCGTTACCGAGGAATAAGCAAAGCTCGAATAAGAAGAATAAAGCGCGTCGAGCCGAGCAACGAGAAAAGCGCGAGGAAAAGCTTCGCGCCGACGCCGAGGCGGCGAAGAAGGCGGAGGAGAAGGCGAAGAAGGGTGGTAATAATGTTCCAAAGGTGCGTGTGTGCGCGCGCGCGCGCGTTGCGTATCTCGCGTGTGTGCGCGTGTTTCGCGGCTCGCAGCGTCGACGACTGACTGGACGCGTTTCGTTCGCGACCGCGCGCAGGATAAGGATATCATCGGTGGTGAAGCCGGGAAGACGTTCACCACGACGTCGCACGTGAAAGTCAGCACTTGGGCCGCCGATATCGACGCGCGCCGGGCGAATCCGCAATAGCACCACGTAGTAGTTGGGACGCGCGTCCATCTGTGCGAATACCTCAACTTTTACCCTGTACCCTCTCGCCATAGCTCGACGCCCATCGCGATGTTTGCCGCGCGCCATGCGTCGTCAATCCCGCGCACGTACGCTGGAAATAATTCGCTCGCACGCACGGCGCGCGCGCGCGGGGTCGTTCGCGCGCCTGGTGGAGGTGGTCGTCGTTTGAACCGCGCGCGCCCGCGCGCGTTCTTTGAGGACCAAGACGTGGAAGACTTATCTCCAACAACGTCGGTGACGGCGACGCCCGATGCGTGGACCGCGGGGACGTTTACCAAGCTCGATGATTCGTGCGTGATGTTCGGGGTGTCGCACTTGAGCACGGAGGGCGCGCACGATGCGGCGGAGTTTATATTGAAGACGAAGCCGTCGCTCGTCGTCGTGGAGACGGCGGTGACGAGCGAGCACGGTGATGCGACGGGGAACGTGCTACAGTACGAGCAAGGAGTTTCTGCGATGATGATGGATGCCGCGGCGGCGGATGAAGCGTTGATTTTTGTCACGCGTTTAGCGGGGATGTTGCTCGGCGAGCTCGGACCGATTGAAGAGTCGCCGCAGTGGGAAAACATGAAGGCGCAACTTCCACCCGAAGTTTTAGTGTACGCCGCGGCGTTCGCGGTACGAGCGACGATTGTGTATGGTGATCGTCCCAAGGCGGTGACGATTAAACGATTGGTGTCGACGCCGACGCTGGGAGAGTTGGATGGGGCGTTTGCGGCGCAGAGCGAACGCAACTATAGATTGTTATTGCCGGATGATCATCCTCTCGCCGCTGCCGCGAGCGAGCGCACGAATGATTATTTTGAAAAGGTTATCATCGATGAACGCGATTGTGTTTTAGCGTCGACGATTCGAGAGTGCGTGAACAAGGCGGAGAATGGCGGGAAAGTCGTCGCCGTCATGGGCGTCGACCACGTCGCCGGAGTGGCTCGGATATACGGCGACACATTTGGCGCCGCCGAGAACGATGCTAAGATTGACGAGTTGACGTCCGTGCCAACGGCGTCTTCTGAAAGCCTCGGCGCGCGCCTCGCGATGGCCCAGCGTTTGATGGGATTGCGTTGCCCGCCGGCGTTGTTGAATGACGTCGAACGCACGCTCGAAGAGGATGTCGCCAACTTGACCGACGAAGAAAAGGCAAATTTCGAGCTCGTAAGCGAAGTCTACGGTTCTACGCGCATGCTTATGGCGTGTGTCAAAGACAGGGCGGTTTTGGACACCGTCATTGGCGGATACAAGTGCGATTATTCCAAGGATGTGTTGGAGCCCGTGCGCGCGGTGCGTCCCATCAACGGAGGCAAAGGATGGAGCGACGAGATTATCAACGCACTTCGAACGAATTCCGTGGCCAATTTCCCAGCAAAAGGAGGTGCGAGTGCGGCGTAATTGATGCGATTGCCTAATACGTACACGTCTTCTATCTAAATGTACAGTAACAACACTACAAAATTATGAATGAAAATGTTTCGCATTCGCTCACGACGTCCGGCGCTCAAACACCAACTCGACGTCGAAATCCCCCGCTTTTGCATTCGACCCGATCGCTTTCATGGCTTGATCAAACGTGACATCATCCAGCTCATCCGTTCCGTACGCCACCGTGTACATCACGCGCTTCCACGTCGGCCTACCGTTGCCGCCGCCGAGTATTCCCAACTTGCCGTACGACATCTCGCGCGTCATCGCCGACGTCGCCCGAAGCACATCTCCAATCTTAATCCCCTTTGAAATCGGCCCGAGCGTGTCCGATTGATCGAAAAACTCCACAACCGTGATTTCGCCTTCGATTTCTTCGAATACTATGCCAAGCGGCGACTTCATGGTGGCTCTGACGAGTCGCGCGCTCGCGCTCGATACTTCGAGCTCCAGTCTCGCCGCGGTGTCTTCGGTGAGCTCCACCGTGCACTCGCGCACCGTGCGTCGCGCCGCCGCCGACGACGCCGACGACGCATCATCGACGCTCTCGCTGGACGGCGCCCGAGTGACGCCCATGACGGCATCGAGCGCACCGAGGCGTTCGTCATCCAACGCCCGGTTGGATAACGAGCGCCGCGTCGGCGTCGACGTTGACGCGTCTCCGAGGCGCTGCGCGACGGTGCGCGGTCGAGCGCGCGCGACGAGGCGCGGAATCACGCGCTGAGACGCCATGCTCGACGACGGCGGCGGCGGCGGCGGCGGCGGCGATGCGTCGCGTGGCGCGCGCGAGGTTGTGTGGTGTGGGCTGTGTGTGTCCCAGCCATGGTAACAACAACGAGGAGACGGAAACAAAAAAAGCGCAGAGAAACACTCTGAAGACATACACCATAGACATAGGTTATGATTATTTCATTTGTAACGTTCACTTTCCTCGTTCACTTCGCTCTGAGGGTTAGATGTGAAGAGTTATGGGTGGAATCACGCGACGGTGGACTACTATCACAAGTGCTATACAAGCCGACGCCGCGTACTCGGGGCTAATGATGAGTACTAATGCCAATGGCTGCGTGCGCGATGGGTGCGCGGGAAGACTACGCTCGGGTCACGTGGCGCGACCGCCGGCGCCTTGTTGCGCTTGAGCCTGCAACGCGAGCAAATTTTCATACGATTGAAGCGAGCGAAACGGCACAAAGCCCGTACCGCTTCCAATCGTCGGCGAGTCAACTCTTTTGGTCAGGTCGCCATTGCTGGAAATGCGCTGCAAACTAGATTTGCGCTCGATTGATGATGCCGCTTTCGGGGCGGTGACGCTCGCGCCCGGCGGCCCAGCTTGCTGCAGCAATTGCAAGTAGCGCTGGTTTTCAGCCTTGAATGTGGTGTTTTCACGCACGAGTTCGGCGGTGCGAAGCTCCATTTGCCGGCATTTCTGCATCGCCATCGCGAGCTCGGCATTGAGTTGAGCAATCTGTGCTTCGAGCGTCGCCACGTGCTCGAGCTTTCTTCTCCGGCTTCGTCTTGCGCTTTCGCGGTTGCTCAACATGCGACGCTGCCGTCGCACGTCATTCGCTATGGGGTTCCCATTTTCATCGCGCGAATCGTCAGAATACTCACCGTCTTCGGATTCCGTCGCGCTTTTTGTCGGTTTCGCCGACCCACTCGTCGCTGGCGCCGCCTTGGTCGCCGCCGCCGCCCCCGCCTTGGTCGCCGCCTTTTTCCCCTTTGCCCCAGCCGCGGGCGCCGCCTTCTTGGGCGCGGGCGCCGCTTTCGCCTTCTTCGCCGCAGGCGCCTTCTTCGCCGCAGGCGCCTTCGCCGCAGCGCGTTTCGTCCCAGACCGCCCACCCTTCGTCGCCTTACCCGCACCCGCGCCATTCGCGCCGTTCGCGTCCCCGCCGTGCGCCGCCAGCTGCCCCAACGCCGCCAAATTCGCCCCCGAACTCGCCGCCAACGACGCCAACGCCGCCGCCGTATTCGGCGTCATCGCCCCAGGACTCGTCGCACTCCCTTGTTGACCACCCGCGCCTTGCGAACCCATGAACTGCTGCTGTCCAATGATCATCTTTCGTAAAAAATCAATCGACGCCACGCGCGGGATCCCCCCGGGCGTGGGCGTGCCCTCGCGCGGCGTCATCGCCTCCAACGCGTTCACATTCTGCGGCGTCTGCCCGGCGAGCATGGCGTTAAAATATGTCTCCATTTCATTCTGGCTCGGCGTGCGCGCGACGCCGCCCGGATGCAGCGCCGCGTGCGCGTTTTGCGTGCGCCAGAGCGACGCCATGAAATCATCCGCGCTCGGAATGCGCTCCATGGCGTCGCTCTGGCGTCGTCGTCGCGCGCGCGCGGCGTCACCGAACGACGACGGGGCGAGGGCGAACGGGTGAGGTGGAAAATACGTCGAGCGCGCCGACGCTCGGTGCGTGGCGTGAGGCGTCGCGCGCGCGTGTGACGGCGTGCGCGCGCGCCGGTCGCGATCCTCGTCATCTTCGGGGGCACTTTTGGATGAGGGCATCATGGAGGGGGGTCGATCGACCGTTCGTGATTGGCGGATGGGTGTGGCATTGCAATCGAACAGGCTGACTGGGAAACTGTTTTTTTGGGGGGGACGGGACGGGCGACTCGTAGAGCGAGGCTCGGGGTGTGGGCGCGACGCGTCGTCGATGGGTAAACGACGACACGGATGGGGTGAAGCGTGCGTGTGTGTGTGTGTGTGTGTGTGTTGCGTCACCACGGGATGGCATCGCCTTTATAGTCGAACCAGTGGTGTTCGCAATCGCCGAACGCGCCTTCGAGGACGCGAATTAATCCAGAGGCGGATTCGCGCGCGTCGATCAAGCCGCGGCCTTCGGTCATGCCCGTGCGCACCCAACCCGGATGGAGTAAAGCGAAATGTACGCCTTGCGGTGCGAGGTCGATTTGCATGGATCGGTTGCAGTTGTTCAACGCGGATTTGGACGCGCGGTAGGCGTAGCCTTGACCCGAGCCGTTGTCGTCGATGGAGCCGACTTTCGAGGTGACATTTCCCACGAGCGTTTCCGAACCGTCGGCGCCGCTGGTTCCGATCAAGCCGAGCTGGTTTAGATACTTTACCATCAACACCGGTCCGCACGTGTTCACCTTGAACACGTAAATCATTTCTTCTTGCGTCGTGCTTTGCAAGTCCCACTTGGAGTACCCATCCGAGCCGACGACGCCCGCGTTGTTCAACACCACATCCACGTGTTCCACCCCAGCGGCTTTCAACCCGGCGGCAAACTCTGCAATGCTCCGTTCGTCACCAACGTCCACGTGACTCACGGTCAATCGCCCATTGGACGCGCGCGCCAGCGCCGCGAGCTCATCCGACTCGACGCGACACCCCGCGCGCACCTCGTTCCCTTTCTCGAGAAACAACTTGCACAGCTCTAAACCAATGCCCCGATTGGCGCCCGTGACGAGCACGACGCGTCCCGAGATCTCATCTTGCGCCTTGTACGGCGACGCCGCCATCACCGTCGCGCGACGATGCAACACCGATGCCGATGCCGCCGATGGGGACGACGCCGACGACGCGCGGTGTCGTCCGTGAACGCGCACGGAAGAGCTGACGCGCGATGCGAGCGATGCCGACGCGCGCGCGGCGTCCATAGACGACGACGACGACACCGACGACGACGAGCGCGAAGTGCGACGCCGGTGGGAGCTCAGAAACAGCGCAACAAGTTCCCGAACACGCGGGTGTTTTCAAGAAGCGCGGCGCGGCGGCGCGGAGCTCACGCGTTGCGCGGGGCATTCGCGCGCGACGGCAGATGCGCACGCCCGCGCGACGCGGGTGACCGTGTAGAATTATTTATTTATCGTCGAGTACCACGCGGCGTACCATCGCGCGCGTGTTTTCTTGCGCGTGAACGTTGCCGCGTCGTGTGCGCAAAACGCGTATCTGTGTGATCGCATTCGCGCCACCGCGTCGGTTAGCCGTTCGTTGCTTCTGCGATAACGAGGCGCGATGAAGTATCCTCAGAAATGGTACAATTTTGATGAAGCGCTGAAGGAGTCGATGATTGATCTCGTGGCGGATGCGAAGTGGTTGTCGTTCGCGTTGGTGAGCGGTTACGTGTTCACCTTGGGCGCGTTTGGCGCGCTCATTGCGTTTTACAAGACGGTGTCGACGACGGAGTCTGTGGTGCATGATGAATATGCTCTTGATGGTTATACCTGCAGACCGTTGCAAAAGGATCCCGACTATGGTTTACAAATCACGTATGACGAATGCATGGCGGATCATTACGTGTCACCGACAGTGGAAAATCTCGTGAGTGAAGGCGACTATGGACCACAAACATACGCCTACAGTGGCACTACGCCAGTCGAGCACAACGATGGTCCTTGGAACTTTAAAAGCACGAACTACGACGGCGATGGCTCTCCAAGATCTTCGCTCAAAACGCTGACAGTGTATCACAAACCGTTTCCCACTTTAACAAACCAGACATTTACGTTTCACGAAACGTGCAGAGTGCCATTCTACAAGGGCTTCGAAAAGCATTCAGCCTACACGCTCGCTGCCGTCGATGATGCAGTAGGACTCGCCGTCGAACGAGGTTCGCTCAATTTTGACGCTTACGGTGGGCATTCTGGGTACGCGTTTTACGGATTGACGAACCAAGATTTGGAGATGACGGACGACGGTGGCGCTTTGATCTATCCGAACCCCAGCGAGCACATCTTCAAATTAGCCGCAGACACAAAGTTTGTCGAAACGTGTGGTACTTCAACCTTCAGCACAGCTTATGAGCAAGCGGTACTCGCGGACGGTACATACGTGTTTCCGCATGGCTTTGGCGGAGACATGACAATCTGGACGTACGACGATTCTACATGGGATGCGACGTTAGGCGCGTATTCGTACACCAACATCTCGCAGATTTTGTTAAAACGAAACTCTGTAGGCATGACACCGTTCTATCCCGTCGTGCCATACAACGGTAATGTATACGCTCCTGATTACACCAGTGCAGGCATGCAATCGTCAATGACAGCAACGACTTTTTTTGGCGCGCCACGATGTCCATATTTTGAAAAGGAAGTTTCCAGACAAGCGCACGAGTACATCTACAGCCTCGACAATTGTCATCCGTGTGATTCTTTCAAGTTCAACAGCCCGTTCTTCTGCGAACGTCAAATTTACAAAACAAACGCAGAAATCATCACTCTCGCGTCGTCAAACGCCATGGCGTTATCCGCCGCCATCATCTCCATCACCCCGATGCTCCTCGCGTGCACAAAGTACGTCAGACCAAACAAAAACAAACACCAAGCACCAGCTCCCGACGACGACCTCGCGGCGACGAGGCTTTAACGCCAACCACGCGCACGATTTTGATGTTTCTCTGTAATATTTATACCGGTATGACACCCACACGTGCTGTCACATCCATCGCCCTAGGGTGCCCACCCGCACACGCCGTGCGTCAGTGCGCGACGCGTCTCCGCGCGCATCGCGCACTCACCGACGGACTGGGCGCGCGAACGCGTTCGCGCGGTGCGTCCCGCGCCGTCGGTCGCCGGTTTACACAGCCCGGACTCTCGCGAGCCGGGTGGCGGACGCGATGATTCGCGATCTCGCGATGATTCGCGTCACACATGATTTGCGTCTCAATTTTGTAGGAATTCTGCTGAACTCGCGGCTGTCACACGCACGCACGAACCCAGAGAGCTATGAATCTATCAATCACGCTGGTGATGATCCGGTTTAGACATGTATACGTTTACCGCGTTTACCTGGAGACGTTTTTTTCCTACTAGGAGTTTCGCACCGTCAAGCGCGCTCGACGCGATTCGACGCGCTGGAGAGAGGACAAAGAGGTTTGATTACACTCGATGTTGAGCACGCCTTCCTCGCGACGCGCACGCGTCCGGGGTGGTTGTTGTCTATGTTTCTGTTCCCAGGACCCGCACATCTCTGCTGCACACATATATTTCTCATGATTGGGGCTACTACACGTACGCACGCACTCTTGCTTTATTTGTTTCAGACGTTTGTTTTGCGTTAGGATTCGTCCGTAGTTTACAACCAAACAGCGTCGCTTCATCAAAGTTCTCGACCACCTGCTTCGATATTTATCATCGGTAGTTTTCTGGCTCGAGTGTTTATTTGCGTCACGTCCCCCTCTTCCATAGATTTATCATCTTCTCTTTATTTGGTCCTGGCTCTCTCCTACACACGCGCACGCCGTAGTATTTCCTACACTCAAATCATTATACCTTGGACGTTTTCCCACAGACAAGAAGAACGATTCCTTATGATCTTTTGGACGCTCTATATTTTATCAGGTTTTATCAGTGACTCTTTATCTCGTTGACTCGCGAATTTCTTCAGATGCCCGAAAAAACACAAATCCAAAAAACAAAAAACAAAAACAACGGTATACAAACACTTCGTAGTTCCAACTCCAAATCTTCAGATTACAGGCCTACGCTCCTACTATATCAAAAATCAATTAGACCGAATCCATGGTATTCGTGTTTCTCTTCTATTCGTAGAACTTATTTCATACCCTGTGATGGCTTTGTTTCCCCAAAGCCGGAGGGTTCCCAAGACGCTGACGGTCTCGCGGCGCTTAGCGGCGCGCGCGGGGTGGTTCAATTCCACCGAGCGTGAAACCTTCTCGTATAATAAGGAATGGAGTTCATGATTTTGTTACAACATCAGCAACTACTACAACTTGTGATAGAAAAATAAATATGTGCGCGAACGCTCAATCGCCCTTCTCCACGTCGACGTGAACGACGGCGTCGTCTTCCTTGACTTCGTCGATGAGTTTCAACGCGGCGAGCGGTAATAAACCAGTAACGTTGCAAATCAGTACCAAGAGGAAAAGATTGTCAAAGTTATCGGCAGTCACGCCGAGACTTTGCGTCAGTCCCGCACCCAGGAATTCACTCGTCACGCCCCCCGCGTTGAAGAGAGACATGAGCGCGGCGAAAAACGTCGCCTCGACGCCTTCGGGGCAAATCTTTGCCGCTAACACGAGTACTGGTAAAAAGCTCACCTCACCTAAAACTGTCAATACCGCAGTATCCGTCAACGCGAAGACCTTGTCACTAATGCCTAATTCTAAATTCATGCGGCTCACTAACAACAGTTGCGTAGAACCGAGGGCGGTGCCGAGAATCGACGTCCATAAAAACATCTTTTTCAGCGGCACGCGCTTGAGGTAGCCATTGTACAGCGCCACCCCACCGAGGGCGGCAAACGCGCGAAGAAAAGCAACTCGGCCCAGGAATTCCGGACTAAACCCAAGTTCGTTTGTGTTAAAGTAAAACATAGCCGTCCCGGCGCTTGGCGTTGCTTGCCACAGAAAGACAAAAAACGCCGGCGCCCAAATGTCGCGTCGCTTGGCAACCTGGAATAACTTGCCAGTCATGGTTTTGAAATCAGTGAATATGCTATCGCGCGACATCAGTTCACTTTTCGGCACGGGCTTTTCTTGCACCAACGTCGATGCTCCGGCAATCAAGAGCGGGAACACCGCGGTGGCGCCAAAGACAAACCGCGACCCGTAAGACTCAATCAAACTTCCACTAAAGTACGAGCTGACGATGCTCCCGATGGCAACAGATCCCCAGCACAGCGACTGTAAAGATCCAGAAACCCCTTGTTCCTCTCCACGCGCTTTCGTGACGACGATACTGTCGATCAAAACATCACTAAATGCGATGCTCAAAGACCCGAGCGTAAACGCCACAACCGCCGTCGCCGGCGCGTCCACCCACGTCGCCATCGATGCCCACCCCAAACATCCGATCGCCCCACATATCATGAGATACGATTTTCGTCTGTACCCAAAGATAGGCACGGAATCGCTCAAAAACCCCCACAATGGCTTCACCAACCACGGCGCTTGCGAAATGGACAAAATCAACGCCGTTTCGCTCGGACTCAAGTGCAGCTCATCTTTCAAATAGAAATCCTTGGCCAATCTCGACAACCCGATGACGCCTTGCACAAAGTACACCAAAGCAATGGCATACACTTCCGGGGACATGGGTACGCCGAATATCACGCGTTGCGTCGACGCCGACGCCGACGCCGACGCCGGCCCGAGCGCGCCCCCACCGCCGTCCACGTCGCCCGACATCGACCCGTCCCTCGATCGCGCGCGCATGCCACCCACGTCAACGTCGCTCGCCGTCGCACTCGCGCTCGCGCCTTTATCGCCGTCGGCGTCGTCCAACGCGCGCACTCTCGCGTCGCGAACGCGCTGTTGTCCTTCTCGCGCGCGCACACAAAACGTCACCGACGCGACGCGCGACGCCACGCGCGACAACGACACGCGCGAAGACGAACGACACGAATGCGTTCGCGCACGTCCAACACACGCGCGCGCCGAAGACGTGGCGAGCGTCGCGCACATGTGCGTGCGGGACAGTGAGGATGCCATCGAGCGCGTAAAAGCCTCACACCATCACACGCGCGCCGTCGTCGCACGCCCATCGCGCGAGATGTCGCACGTCGTGCACCGCGAAGTGCACCCACCCACGGGCGTGGACCACGCGTGCGCGGCGTATTTCACCCGCGCCGTGGGCGATGGCGGGGACCCGAATGTGATCGTCGTGAGCGCGAATCGCGTGACAATCTACGCCGTGAATCGCACCGCGGATGCCGAGACGCTGGATGTGGTGTGCGAGTTCGATGCGCAAGGGCCGATTGGTTCCATCGCCGTCCTGCGTCGGCGGTTCGGGGCGCCGAGGAATCAAAGAGACGGGTTGTTGATTGGGATTCGCGAGCACAAATTGAGCGTCGTCGAGTACGACGCGCTCACGGGTGGTGTTCGTGCGTCGTCGTTGCACTCGTTCGAAGGGGATTTGGGGTGCAATCCGATGTATCAGACACTGCGCATGAGCCGCGAGGCACCGCTTGTGGTGGCGGATCCGGAAGGTCGTTGCGCGGCGGTGGTGTTGCGGAGAGACGGAGTCGCGGCGCGCGTGCGCGTGTTGGCGAGCGTGAACGGTGGGCTCGGTCTGGTGAGCGCGAACGACGGCGGTGGGGTTGGGGATGATGATGCGCAAGTGCGTGGACCGGCGGCGTCGGTGCGAGAATCTTTTGAGTTGAATGTAGAGGGGCGAGGGGTGAAGATGATTCGAGACGCGTGCTTTTTGCACGGGTACGGCGAGCCGGCGTTGTTATTGTTGTTTGAAAAGACCCCGACGTGGGCAGGGCGTTATAATCTGGCGAAAGATACGTGTGAGCTCGTGGCTTTGTCGATTGACGTGGATAAGCAGAAGAGTACGGTGATTTGGCGTCGGCAGGGATTGCCCTCGAGCGCGTACAAATTGACGGCGTTGCTGCCGCCGCTCGGCGGCGCGCTCGTCATGTCCACAGACTTTTTATTGCACGAATCGCAAGAAAGCTCGACGGCACTCAGTTTGAACACGTTTGGTCGTGGTGGGCCTCAAGAAGGCAACGACGCTGAGGCGCAGGCGCGTGCGGCAGGTATGGGACCAGACGCGATGGCGAACCCGCCGCCGAGGTGCGCGGCTCGCGCCATAGATTGCGGATTAGAATTGACCCTAGACGGCGCGCAGGCCGCTGTGGTTTCCGAAGAGCGTGTACTCGTGACGACAAAAACTGGTGCGTTGCTCTTGTTGGCGTTGCACACCGATGGACGACACTTGAAGCGCATGATGTTGCAGCGAGCTGGCGGTGCCGTGCTTTCGTCAGGGATGTGCTTACTCGCGCGTGATTTGTTATTCCTTGGTAGCCGTATTGGTGACTCTTTGTTGGTGAAATTCACCCCAAAAGAAGAACCGGCCGCGCCGCTGTTGTTACCCGAGCCCGAAGAAGAAAACGAAGATGAAGACGTCACGGAGAAGTCAAAGGGGAAGCGCGCTAAATCGGCGACGAGAATCATGGGCAAGCGCGCAAAAGTTGAAGAAGCGCCACCTGCGCCGTCAACGCCTGGTGCCGCCGACGAAGAAGATGAACTCGAGGCATTACTGTACGGGACGTCCACCGTAGCACAGGATGCGGCAGCAGCGGCGACAACAGAAAAGAAACCCGAAGGCTTGGCGGGTATCATCCCGGGCTTGAAAGTCGCGGGTTACGATTTCAAAGTGAAAGACTCGTTGCTAGGCGTCGCGCCCGTGGTAGACATTACGGTAGGTGCATCCGCGCCCGTCGGTACTGATGTCGAAGATCGCACTGAACTCATCACCGCGTGTGGGCAAGGTAAGAACGGAGCGCTCGCTATTTTAACGCGCGGCGTACAGCCCGAGCTCGTCACCGAAGTCGAAGCCGGGACGTTGCCAAACCTGCAAGGATTGTGGACTATTCATTACCGCAAGGAGGGTGCTAAGGAAGAGCGCGAGCCGTTTCACCATCATTTGGTGCTTAGCATGAAGTCAACGACGATGATTCTGGAAACTGGCGAAGAGCTCCAAGAAGTGAGCGCAGCGCTCGAATTCATCACGGACTCGGCAACTTTAGCGGCGGCAAACATCTTCGGGCATTATTGCTCTGTGCAAATTACCGAACACGCAATTCGCGTGTTAAAAGGCGGCATGAAAGTGCAAGATTTAGCCTTGAGTGACATCGACGCTCCCGCTGGTTCGGCAATTGCGTCTGCGCAGATTTTCGACCCGTACGTCGCAGTTCGACTTTCGGATGGTTCCATCCGTTTGCTCGTCGGCGATGAAAATAAAATGACCCTCGCGGTGATGGATTCCGGTCCGATACCGACGACCGCGGTAACGTCGTTCACACTCGTGAATGACGCGGTAGCCGCTGCCGATGCGCCTGGTGGTGGCGAAAGACGTAGTGGGTGGATTCACCGCGCGGCTACAAACGGGTCTTTAACCGGTTTGGAGGGTAAGAAAAAGAAGGGCGCGTCCGAGCAGCGCGAAACCATTATTGCGTTAACACGAACGGGTGGAAGTTTAGAGTTGTTCTCATTGCCGAGTTGCACGCGCATCTGGAGCGCCGACGGTTTGTCTGAGGGTGCGCGCGTGTTGAGCCCGCGCATCAAACTGAACGCCGACGCGAGCGTGCCAGAAATCGTAGATATTAGAGTCGACTCGTTTGAATCCTCGCACGAACGTCCGCTGTTGACTGCCGTGCGCGGCGATGGGACGTTATTAGTCTACCGTGGTTTCATCGTTCCCGCCGGCACGACGCGCGACGGCGATAGCGATGACGTGCTCACCGAGAACGAACTTCGATTCGCGCGAGTACACGTAGACGTGGAAGGCGCGGGATTGAACGTCGCCGGTTTAGGCGCGGCTGGTCAAATGCGCGATTCACTCGCAGGTGCGCGTTTAACGCGCATCGATAACGTTGGCGACGGCCAGGGTGTGCAAGGCGTTTTCGTCGCTGGTCCATATCCGTTATGGCTCATCGTTCGTCGTTCTCGCGTCCTCGCGCTTCCGACTCGGGGAGAAGGCGAAATCGTGGCGTTTACGCCGTTCCATAACGTCAACTGTCCGAATGGTTTCATCCTCGGCACAGCCGTGGGCGGCGTGCGTATTTGTCAAATGCCGAGTAAGATGCATTACGAAGCCGCGTGGCCGGTTCGAAAACTGGCGCTCAAGTGCACGCCGCACACAATTACGTATTTGCCAGATTTTAAGCTTTACGCCTTGGTGACGTCGTCTCTCGTTCCCTGGGTTGAAAGAGATATTTCCGATGAGAATGTCCACGGTCTGGCCTTGGCTAAAGCCCGTCGCGAACGCGCGAACGCAAACGATGGTATGGAACTCCAATACTCTGTTCGCTTACTCGTTCCCGGATCATTAGACGGCGCTTGGCAGCACGCGCTCGAACCTGGCGAGCACGTGCAATGCGTGCGAAACGTTCAGTTGAAGGATTTAAACACTGGAGCGTTGGTTTCCCTTCTCGCCGTCGGCACTGCGATGCCCGGTGGGGAAGACACTCCGTGTCGCGGGCGCGTAATTTTGTTTTCCATGGTTTGGGAGCGCGACCAAGACTCACCCGATGGCTACCGCTGGATTGGTCAAGTGTGCTGCGTTCGAGAAGCGCGCATGGCGTGCACCGCGCTCGCGGCGCTCGACGGCCACTTGATGGTTGCTGTCGGCACCAAGCTCACCGTTCACACATGGGATGGAGCCGAACTCAACTCGGTGGCGTTTTTCGACACGCCAATCCACACCGTGAGCATCAACGTGGTGAAGAATTTCATTCTCGTCGGCGATTTAGAAAAAGGATTGCACTTTTTCCGTTGGAAGGATACTGGTTTTGAAAAGTCGCTCATTCAATTGTCAAAAGATTTCGAGCGCATGGACGTTGTGAGTTCAGAGTTCCTCATCGATGGCGCACAGTTGAGCCTCTTGGGGTCAGATTTCAGTGGAAATGCACGCATATTCACTTACGATCCAAAGCATCCAGATTCGTGGAAAGGACAAAAGCTCCTCGCGCGTTCGGCGTATCACGTCGGCTCGCCAATCAGTCGTATGGTGCGCTTCAACGTCGAAGGCGCGTCGAAAAAGAAAGCTGTTGCTGGTGAACGCCCCAAAGGCGCTAACCGACACGCCGTATTCTTCGGTACGCTCGATGGCGCGCTCGGGATTTTGATGCCCACCGAGCAACCGACGTACGAAAAGCTCCGCGCGCTTCAACACGCGTTGACCACCGTCGTACACTCCCCAATCGGTCTCAATCCCCGAACGTTCCGCACGCCCAAAACCTTCGAAGGAAAACCTCTCCAGCTTCCCACGCCCTTGGAAGTCCTCGACGGCGGTTTACTATCCAAATTCGAAGCATTATCGTGGAGCGAGCAAACGCGCGTCGCTCGAGACGTCGGCGTCGACCGCGACTTGGCCATCGGTTTAATCCAACAACTCAGCGCCAACAACGCCTTCCTATAGACAGACGTGTAATCACATCACATGTATCACTACTTCACACACGCGCACGCGCATCAACCGCCGTCATCCAACCGCGTTATCAATCGACGCTTCCGCGCGCGCCGAGCCGACGCCCGACAGCCCAAACCTTCCACACCTTTCTAAACCACGCACAATTCGACATACCAATCGTCACACCTCGACGCACGCACGATGGCCACCACGACGCTCGCCGCGCCGCAGCGATTGCAATACTTTAACATCGAAGGCCCGGCTGAGAAGGCCCGGCTCGCCATGCGCATCGCGCGCATCCCCTTCAACGACGATCGCGTGTCGTTCGATCAATGGCCGGCGATTAAGCCCACGACGCCGTATGGACAATTGCCCGTGTTACACCTCGACGATGGCTCGGCGTTGGCGCAATCGGATGCGATATTGCGATACATTGGACGCTGCGCGCGAGCCGAGGGCGCGGCGCCGCATTTGTACCCGAAAGGTGAGGAACGTGCGGTGGATGAAGCCATCGCGTTGGTGGATGACATGCTCACGTCGTGGCGTTCGTGCTTGTACATTGGCATGAATCCGACGGCGTTGGGGCACGAATGCGACGATGGATCGGAGTTTAAAGGGTCTGCAAAGCATAATGAGATCACGAAGCGCATGCGCGAGACGTGGATGCGCGACGAGTTTCCAAAGTACTGTGGATTTTTTGCGAAACGTTTCGAGAATGGGCAACAGTGGTTGTGTCCCGGGGACGCTCCGACGCTCGCGGATTGCGCGTTGGTTCCGGCGTTGCGTCGATTTTCCAGTGGTGGGATCGATTACGTCGATGCGGCGTGCTTGGATGCGTACCCTGAAATCAAGGCGTACTATGAACGTTTCCATGCGATTCCGGAAGTGAAGGAATGGTACGCCGAACGCGCCGCCGCCGCGAGCTCTTAACCGCCGCGTCTCTTGTAAAAATCAATCACCTTTTTTTTAACGCGCCATTCATCGCCGCCCGCGCAGTGGCGATGGCATCATTATCGAAACAACACACGCGAGTAGAATTTTCATCCGCGCTCACCGCTCGTCAACGCGCGCGCGTGCACGCGCTCGCTGAAGACGCCGGAGCGTTCCACGCCTCGCGAGGCGTCGGCGATGACAGACACATCGTCGTCGGGGATGACGTCGCCAACGCGTCCATCATTCGCGTCGACGCGGTATGTGACGTAGATATATGTCGCGCGCTCGCGTTGGTTGGCATCTCGTGCGACGTTCAGGCGTTTCGTGCGGTTGGGAAAGGTGAGCCGCGCGGCGGCGCCGGGCGAGACGCGTGGACGGCAAAGACGACGCAGTTACTCGAGCTCGAACGCGCGGCGGAGGAAGCGCAGGCGATGGAGATTTTGCGAGGGATGACACCCGAGGTTGCCGCGCGACGAGGGCGCGCGATGCTCGGATTGACGTGCGTGGACGCGCGGGGCGGTTTGCTCGGACAGACGGTGTTGACGTTGGAGCTCGCGAGTCGGACGAGCGCCGGGGATGTTCGTCCGTTACCCGCGCATAAGTTGAGCCCGCACGACGTGGTGTGCTTGAGGCAGAATAAATCCACGAGTGATGGCGAGGCGCTGGCGAGCGGAGTGGTGTATAGGATTCGTGACACGCAAATTGAAGTGGCGTGCGACGACGCGCCGGATGATTTGAGCGGGACGTTGCGGCTCGAGCGACTGGCCAATGACGCGACACATAAGCGACTCGTGTTCGCGGTCGAACGTGTTGGGAAGTGTGGGCACGGTGGGGACTGTCCCGCACCTGGGTCGCATTTGGTGGATATTGCGTTTGGTGATTCGAGTCCGCGAGTGGCGAAAAAGGCGGCGAAGGATGTACAATGGCTCAATCCGTCGCTCGACGCTTCGCAACGCGCAGCAATCGAGCACGCGCTGCAGTGCGTGGACTTTGCGTTGATTCATGGCCCACCGGGAACGGGAAAAACCACGGCGGTGGTGGAGTACATAGCGCAAGAAGTCACTCGTGGCTCACGCGTGCTCGCGTGCACGGCGTCAAATGTCGCCATCGACAACTTGGTCGAGCGCTTGATGAAGGTTAAATTATCCAACGGCGGCGACATGCGGCTCGTGCGCGTGGGACACCCCGCGCGTTTACTCCCATCTGTGCTTCAAGCGTCGCTTGAGGCGCAAATTTTGGCCAGCGACAATAGCAAGCTCGCGAAAGACTGCGCAAAGGAGAGCAAAGCGTTGCGTAAAAAATTAGACAAGCTCACGGATAGAAAAGATAGAAACGAACGCAACGACGTGCGTAAAGAATTACGCGTGCTCGCGAAAGAAGAACGCAATAGACAGAAAACTGCGATGAAAGACGTGGTATCTGGCGCACGCGTGGTGTGCGCCACGCTGAGCGGCGCGCTTTCGGGGACGCTCAAATTTGAAGACTTTGACGTCGTCGTCGTGGACGAAGCGGCGCAGGCGCTCGAAGCATCGTGCTGGGGCGCTGTGTTGAAGGGTAAAAAAGCCGTCTTAGCCGGTGATCACTTACAACTTCCCCCGACGGTCATTTCCGACGAAGCTCAAGAGAAAGGCTTGAGCGATACGTTGTTCCAACGATTGCACGATTTGTACGGAGACGGCGTCGCGCGCATGCTCACCGTGCAATACCGCATGCACGCCGATATCATGCAATGGTCATCTGACGCGATGTATCAAGGCAAGCTCACCGCCGCGGAATCCGTGGCGACGCATAGATTGTGTGGCGATGGCGACGACGACCCGCCAGTGTTACTTTTGATTGATACCGCCGGATGCGACATGGAGGAGCGCGTCGAAGAGGATGGCGAAAGTAAGGAAAATCCCGGCGAAGCTCGCGTGGTGATGGCTGTGGTGAAACGTTTAATGAATGATCACGGTGTATGCGTCGAAGATATTGGCGTGATTACGCCGTATAATGGTCAAGTTGCGATTCTACGCGAATTACGCGCGCAGCATGAATCCATGTCAGCCTTGGAGGTGTCCACCGTGGATGGATTTCAAGGCCGAGAAAAGGAAGCCATCATCATCAGCGCCGTACGGTCGAACCCAAACAGTGAAGTTGGATTTCTTTCAGACAGTCGCCGCATGAACGTCGCCGTGACGCGGGCGAGGAAGCATTGTTGTTTAATTTGTGACACCGACACCGCGCGAGGCGATGCGTTTTTAGCACATTTAGTCGAGTATTTCGAGGCGCACGGCCACATTTCGTGCGCGGCGGAATTCGTAGAATAGGTGTAACCTCATACGTTGACTCACTCGTCGCGACGGCATTTGTCACGCGCGCACGAATCATCATGATGGTGCGATTTCGCGTCGTGCTCGTCGGCGTCGGCGTCGCATCCTGGATGATGGGTGTCGACGCCGACGGTGAATGGATGCAAGGACGCGCGACGTACTTTGACGCCCCAGACGCATGGAAACAAAAGTTTAGTCAACAAATTTTCGGTGATCTGTACGGGAACGCGTGCGGATACGTGAACAAGGGTGCCGGACGTGAATCGAACTTGAACTTTCCATTCTTGGCAAACGCCGTGGCGGCGGTGGCTGATTTCGATCCGCTCTTGCACGACGGCGCGTGTGGGAGTTGCTTTGAGATCAAATGCGAGTCAGGACGCGTGAGAAATACCCCCGATTCTCGAGGTTTCGTGTATTCTGTCGAGCGTGGGTTTTGGGAAACCGATCCAAATGCGACGGATACGCTCGGGCGTCGGCTCGCCCAGCGCGGCGCCGAACGCGACGTCGATGACGGTAGAGAATACGAATACGCGAGATGTTGGGATGAGAGTGCGACGATAAAAGTACGGATCATCGATACGTGTCCGTGTAATTACATCACTGGCACGCAAGAAATATGCTGCGGTCCGGTGCCGCATTTCGATTTATCGTACTGGGCGTACGAAAGAATCGCGCATCCGTTGCAAGGAAAGATTAACATTTTGTTTCGACCAATTCAATGCGAAGAAGACGGCGTAGTGCTGGATTACGAGCTCGGCGCCAAGGCTCGCATAAGTCGGACGATTTTCAGCGATGGTGTGGGCGCTGGCTGGGCATGGCTTCCATATAAGGACAAGTGGCTCGTCATCGAACGCCCTGGGTATGGACGAAACGGACACGCAGCGAATTGCTTACAAGTCGATCCTGGGGGACGGATTGCATTCACCTGCTGGTCGTGCGAGCGTCAAGCCAAGCCGTTTGATGCGACCTACATTTCTTTCTGGCTGCGCACGACGTGCACATCAAATTTCGACGCTCCAATGTACCTCGGTATCTCCACTCGAACGCGCAAGGAATTTCTCAACGGCACCATCGTCGCGGAAGAGAGTGAGTCACAAGTGGGCACGAAACGCCTCCTCGAATCCACATTTTTCGATTCACCCACCATCGATGACAACTGCGGTAGACGCGTCGTCGTCCCGCTCGCCGAATTCGCGTCGACGCCCGCGCGCGCCAACACATTCGCCATCGAGCTCGCCGCCCCCGCCGACCCCACATGGGCGCGCACCGTAGAAAAACAACCTCATTCGGTGACATTCTGTGTCGATGACGTCGTCATCATCCCATGAAAACACATGTCAATGTCCTCCCGCGCGCGCGCGAGCCCAACCGACCGACGGGCGTACAAGATCGCACAATGTTTACATTTTGTCATGCCACGCCATTGACCAATCACGACCAGAAACGTAGGACTCGATTTCTGGTGGCGTCAAGCAATCCAACGCTATCCACACGCCGCGCCGCGACCGCATTCGCGGACGACGTTCGCGCGCGCGAGTGGCGGTGTCGATCGGTGTCGTCGCTTCCAGACGAACGTACGCGTTTCGTGCGACGCCTGCGACGCGCGACGCGCGACGTGCGACGACCGCGCGGACGCACGCGGCGCGCGCATTCGTTCGCGCGATAGGCTCGGGACGCGACGCGCGGTGCGCCGGCGATGCGGACGATGTCGACGACGACGAGCGCGCGATTGGGCGCGACGCGCGGTGTTCGGACGCAGCGATGGGTGCGAGAGGTGTGTGCGGGGCGCTCGGGGGCGTGCGCGCGCGGTGTGCGCGTAGGAAGGCGTGAGCGATCGATCGGGCTACGCGTGGAGGCGAGCGGCGCGGAGACAGAGGCGACGATTGAGAAGGAAATAGCGTCGAGAACGGCGGTGATGGATGCGTCACCGTCATCGAGTGATGGTGATGTTGAGGAGGGTGTGACACAGGATGCGGAAGGGACGGCGTGTCCGTATACGGCGACGAAGCAAGCGCTCGGGTTGGCGGGACCGCCGCCGACGCGTCCAGACGCCGACGGGAACCCGGCTATGATTGACAGCAAATCATTCTTAAAGTCATTGCTGAAGGCGGCTCAGCATCCAGTGGGGATGCCGATCGCCATGCTTGATTGGGCCGCGGAGAAAGGCGAGTGTGTTGGGATCAAGAATGCTATTGGACCGTTTTGCGTGTCGATTCTCGATCCGGAAATCGTAGAGTACGTATGCTTTACGAATGCAAAAAACTACCGATTGCGCATGCTTCCTGATGCGTTCAGATACGTAATTCAAAACAAAGGTATTACGGGAAGCGATGGTCAGTACAATCGCGAGCATCGTATGATGTGCCAAAAGCCATTCATCAACTCGTTTTCGTTGACGCAGTTTTCGTCTACAGTTGAGGAACGCATTGCGTACATGTGCAACACGTGGAAACAGGCGGCGAAGATGGACCCCACGGGCAAGCCGATGGAGATTAATATCGATAATGACTCGCAGCAAGTAACACTGGACATTATTGGCAAAGTTGCTTTCGCGTTTGACTTTGAGCGATGCGAAGCGCACGAGGCGTTGACGCTGCGAGGCGACGAAGGGAAAAAGGACAACATCTCTAAGCTTTTGGCGGCGTACAATGGAAGCAGTGAGATCATGGGTGAGTTGTTCATCACCCCGGGGCCAATTTTAAAGCTTCAAAACTTCTTGGGTCTCGGTCGTGTGCGTGAACTTCGGGAGCAGTATGATATTCTTGAATCCGTCGGCTCTAAATTGATGGGTGAGCGACGCGTGGTGGTTGAGGAGCGGATGAAGAATGGCGACAATGAAGATTATTGTTTGCTCGATGTGTTGGTGAAGGCGAAAGATGCAGACGGTAATCCGCTTCCGGATGCTGATTTGTGGGGTGACATTAATGACGTCATGGCTGCGGGTCACAGAACGACAGCGTCCAACTTCACCGTCAACCTTTGGCACGCGGCGCGCCACGAGCACATTCAGCGAAAGATTGAGGAAGAAGTCGCCGCTCTTGGTGGACGTGCGCCGACTTTCAAGGATGTCCAAGAGGGTAGGTTGCGCTATACCGAGCGCGTGGTGAAAGAGTCGTTGCGTAAGTATGCGCCAATCAACTTGTTCCCGCGTCTCGCCGAAGGTCCTGACACGTTGCCGAGCGGCCACCAAGTCAAGGAGGGTGATTTCATCTTGCTCTCCACCTACGCCATGGGTCGCAACCCTCGCGTATGGGAAGACCCGTTGAAATTCGACCCCGATCGTTTCACCGATGAAAACTTGTACGCTCAGGCTGAGAAGCAAGCCAACGCCGTGGCGCGCAACGACCCAGCCAAGTTGGAAATCGCCCGCGAGCGCATGCGCCGACGCATGGCTGCCGGTCGCGATTTCACCTACACTCCATTCGGTGCCGGCCCGCGTTCGTGCATTGGAGGTGTGTTCGCCTTACTTAGCGCCACAACCATGCTCGCTACTACTGTACAGAACTTCAAACTCTCCCCAGCGGGTGACAAGCGCGACAAATTGGGCGACGAGTTGAACATCATGTACGACACCACGATTTGCTTCCCCGAAGGCGTGTGGATCAACCTCGAACCGCGCGACGCCCCCTTGGGTGCGGCGTGAGGCACCAACTCAAGCGCTTTTACCTAGTTTATTTCCTCTCATCGATCGCATTCGCGCGCGGTCGTGTAATCAATCTAGACTCATCGTAATCGCTCCTCCTCGCCTCGCCTTTGTCGTTCGCCTTCGCTCAAGTACCCTAGTCCACGAATGCCTCATCATCCTCGCCACACTCGCGCGCGTGAGTTTCACCACGCCCCTCGCACACGCCGAGAACGCAACCTAGGACGACGACGCGACGACCACGACGCGCGCGCGCGACTTTCATCACCCCGTCCGTCGCAGTAGGTCGTCATGGATGCGGCGTTGTATGATGAATTTGGCAATTACATCGGTCCCGAGCTCGACGCGAGCGATTCAGACGGCGATCGGGAGTCCGATGGCGAGGTACGTCAGCGCGCGTGTGTGTGCGAGTGCGCGAGCGCGCGCGACTGGGCGTGTGGTTTGGATTGCGTGAGCTGACGTGACGTGTTTTGTGTCGTCGTAGGATTGGGACGCCGATCGCGCCGAGGCGGCGGCTGACGCGCGTTTAGGCGCCACGTCGCGAGGAGATTCGGACGATGATCACGATCAGGATGATGATGATATGGATGTGAATGAGGAGAGGGGGGTCGTGCTCGGTGAGGATAAAAAGTATTATCCGACCGCGGAAGAGGTGTACGGCGCGGATACTGAGACGCTCGTGGAGAATGAAGACGCGCAACCGTTGGAGCAGCCAATCATCGCGCCAATCAAGGTGAAGAACATCGAGGCGAGCGGGCAACGATTGACGGGTGGTTCAGTTGGCGCACAAGTCAGCGCGCAAGACGCGGAGGTTTCGATGAAGGTGAGCGAGGAGTTTTTGCTCGGTTTGGCGCGAGAAACGCGTAGAATGGGACGCAACGTGTGCGTCGCTGGTCAATTACATCACGGTAAAACGACGTTGTTTGACATGTTGCTCGAGCAATCGCATGACGTCAAGTACGAGTGGTTGCTGAACGACAAGCAGTTGAGGTACACGGACACCAGAATGGATGAACAAGCGCGAGGAATTTCATTGAAGTCGACGCCGATGTCGTTACCATTGCAAACGAGCCGTGGCAAGACGCTATTGTTCAATATGATGGACACGCCAGGCCATGTGAACTTTAGCGATGAAATCACGGCATCATTTAGACTCGCGGATGGGGTTCTACTCGTCGTCGATGCGTGCGAAGGAGTGATGAGCTCGACGCAGCGGCAAATCAGGCACGCGGCGCGCGACGGCTTGCCAATTTGCGTCTTCATTTCCAAACTCGATCGGTTGATTGTTGAGCTCAAGCTTCCACCAGCTGATGCATATCACAAGCTTCGACACACGATCGAAGAGATCAACGCATGCATTGAGTCGGCGTACGAACCTGATGCTGACGGATTGTTCCCGACAGTGAGCCCAGAGAATGGCAAGGTGTGCTTTGGGAGCGCGTTGTATGGATTTAGTTTCACCTTGAACTCGTTTGCAAAGTTGTACACCGATGTCAACGGGGTTTTGGTGGATCACAAAGAATTTGCCAAGCGCATGTGGGGTGATGTTTACTACCACGGCGACACGCGTACGTTCAAGAAGAAGTCACCGCCTGGGGGTGGCGAGCGCACCTTTGTGCAGTTCATTCTCGAGCCCTTGTACAAAATTTTCAGCCAAGTTGTCGGGGAAACCACAGAAAGCTTACTGGATGCACTCAAGGAGTTTGGCATCAAGTTCAAGCCGAAAGAAACAAAAATGAACACGAAACCATTGCTCAAGGTGACGTGCCAGAAGATTTTTGGCGACGTATCTGGTTTAGCGGACATGCTGGCGGAGCACATTCCAACGGCGGAAGAAGGTAACGCCATCAAGGTTGATCGCGCATACAGTGGACCCATACATGCCGGAAATAAGCTTGTTGACGCCATGAAGGCGTGTGATGTTGATGCGCCTCCAGTAGTGATTATTTCCAAGCTTATTCCGAAGAGTGACTGCTCGTCGTTTGACGCTCTTGGACGCGTCATGTGCGGGACACTCAAAGTGAACGATCGCGTGCGTGTATTGGGAGAGAACTTCTCCCCAGATGACGAAGAAGACTGCGTAGTGAAGACCGTGTCGAACATGTGGATATATGAAGCACGTTACCGTATTCCAGTGAAAGAGGCGAGAGCAGGCGCTTGGGTGCTCATCGAAGGCGTCGATCAAAGCATCACAACCACCGCCACGCTCGTCCCGGAAAATCTTCCCAAGGCGTACGGTGATGAGTTGTATGTGTTTAGGCCGCTAGAATTCGACAACAAATCAGTGATGAAGATTGCCACTGAACCGTTGAACCCGAGTGATTTGCCAAAAATGGTTGACGGCTTGCGTAAGATTACCAAATCATACCCAGCGTGCGTGACTAAGGTTGAAGAAAGCGGCGAACACACAATCATGGGTACCGGGGAGATGTATTTAGATAGTATCATGAAGGATCTTCGTGAGATGTATAGCGAGATTGAAGTGAAGGTGAGTGACCCTGTGGTTTGCTTTACCGAAACGGTGGTCGAGACGAGCTCTCTGAAGTGCTATGCAGAGACACCGAACAAAAAGAATAAGCTCACGATGATTGCCGAGCCGCTCGATAAAGGCTTGGCGGCAGATATCGAGAGTGGAGCGATCAGACTTGATGCTCCGAAGAAAACAGTGAGTGATTTCTTCAAGTCAAATTATGACTGGGACGCGCTCGCGGCGAAGAGCGTCTGGGCGTTTGGTCCAGACGTTAAGGGCCCAAACACGTTGTTGGATGATACGCTTCCGTCTGAAGTCGACAAGGATTTGCTTTCGGCTATTCGCGATTCTGTCGTGCAAGGTTTCCAATGGGGTACGCGCGAAGGTCCGTTGTGCGACGAGCCCATTCGTGAGGTCAAGTTTAAGATTTTAGACGCCGTCGTTGCCGACACGCCGCTTCAGCGTGGAGGTGGACAAATCATTCCGACTGCGCGTCGCTGCGCATACAGCGCCTTCTTGATGGCTACCCCGCGGTTGATGGAGCCAATTTACGAAGTTGAGATTCAATCGCCTGCGGATTGCATGAGCGCCATCTACACCGTGTTGAGTAAACGCCGCGGTCACGTCGTGAGCGACGCGCCGAAACCAGGCACGCCTGTGTACACCGTCAAAGCTTTGATTCCCGCGATTGAAACCTTTGGTTTCGAAACCGATTTGCGCTATCATACGCAAGGTCAAGCTTTCGGTCAGTCGTACTTCGATCACTGGGCGGTCGTCCCTGGTGATCCTTTGGACAAGACCATCGTCTTGCGTCCGCTCGAACCAGCGCCGGTGCCGCATCTCGCACGCGAATTCATGGTCAAGACCCGTCGTCGTAAGGGCATGTCCGAAGACGTCACCGTCAGTAAGTTCTTTGACGATGACTTACTCATTGAACTCGCATCGCAGGACGCAGAGCTCGCGGGTATGTTTTAGCCTACCATTGTTTGTTTTTTATACCATCACACACAAAACTCAACAACCACAGTCGTCGCGCTCCACTACGCGGCGTGCGTGTCCGAAACGTCACCTCGGATGCCCCCTAAACCTCCAACGACGACCGTTCTGAGGCAAATCTTGCTACTCCAACGCGACGTACCGCGCGCGGCGGCGTTCTACGAGCACGCTATCGGCTTGTCCGTGCGCGCGTGCACCGACGCCTACGCCGAGCTCGGCGTGAGCTCCACCGACGATAGCTCCTCCGTCACGCTCGCTTTGCAGCGCACCGAGACCGAAGCGTCGCTCAGTGTTGGATACTCGCCAATCATACAGTTTCAAGTGTCAGACATCAACGCCAGGGTGAACGCCGCGCTCAAACTCGGGGCGACGCTGGACGGGGGGATTCAATACGAGCCGCACGGCGCGGTGGCGGCGTTACGCGCGCCTGACGGTATCATGCTCGGTTTATACGAACCGAACAACTAACACTATTGGTTATCATCGCTTGCGTCGAAATGGTGCGCACGAGGTCATCTCAAGACGCGCCAGCGCGTGGGGACGCAGCCGCCGCCGACGACGAAGCGTTTGGAGGCGAACGACCGAGAGCTACAAAGCGGCAGCGATGCATCATTCACGTTGACGTCGATGCATTCTTCGTGCAGTGTGAGCAGAATAAAGATAATACGTTGCGCGACGTGCCGGTCGCGATACGTCAACACGGGGATGTGATATGTGTGTGTCATCGCGCGCGAGCGCTCGGGGCGAAGAAATTTGGCGACGTCCGTGAAACGCGCGCGCTCGTCGAGAAACATGGCGGGCGCATGGTGCATGTTCCGACGACAGACGACCAACGCGTGTCGTATGCGACATATACTAGCGCATCATATGCGTTACATGCGAAAATGGCGAGTTTATGCCAAGGAGTATTACGCGCTACCGGGAAAACTCTGGCAACGTACGAAGCCGCGTCCATTGACGAAGCGTACGTGCAACTCGAGCACAAGGCGGAAATCGCCACGCGCGGCCGAGAGTTCGCCGAGAACTTAAAACGTGCGGTCTTCGATGAGCTCGGATTTGTAGTTTCCGTGGGTGTGGCAACGAATAAGCGCATGGCAAAGATTGCTTCAAAGATGGCCAAGCCGGATGGCGTCGTCGTCCTTAGCGACGACGCTGACGTCGAACGAGCGTTACGTGCGACGCCATGCAAGTCGCTCCCGCACTGCTCGTCAAAGATTGTTCAACAGAAGTTCGCCGCGCACGGTTTACTCACCGCTTGGGACGTGCGCAGGTTCAACTCGAAGCGTCTCGAGGCTATGATTGGTTTTAGTCCAAAGCTCGCGTTGGATGTATCTCGAGCCGCGCACGGCGTGTGCGATGAAAGCATCGTCCACAAGGTGAATGGTAAAAAGTCTATTAGCGTGCAAATGACACTAACATCAACGCCACGCATGATGGCGCCGCATATTCCGCGTGATACGGTTTCCGCAACCGGAGGTAAACCCGGGTGGTTCATGCCGTTGGCGAGCGGCGAAACGGAGCGTGTCGAACGCACGACGCGGGGGTTGTCCAACGAGCTTTTCGACAAGTTGCGCGTGCACGAGTCCTACGAACATAAATGGCCGTCAACGCTCAAAGTAGAGCTTAAGTTCCAAGGCACAAGCGTGTCGAGTACGAGACCCGCGGCGTTTCCTATAAAATTTGAAGACGTCGACACGGGAGATCGGAGCGCTCTCGAACGCGGTTCCGCGGAACTCGCAAAGACCATCATCGGCCGTCGCACAACTGATATCATCGAGCGCGTTTCGATAACAGCGACAAATCTCAAGTCTACGCGTGATACGGGCCCTACGGTGGAAGAACTACGCGCCAGGGAGGAAAATCCCATCGCTCGAGCTTTGGAGCAATCCGAAATGAAAAGGTTGCGAGACGCGGCCTCAGCGGCTGAGCGGGATCGAGAGACGATCGCATTACGACGAGTCGACCTCAAGAGACAACGCAATGAGAAGTGGATGGCGGGCTTAGAGCCGTTGCAGCCGGTTGACATGCTCGTGGCTCTACAAGGTGGTTGGGACGGCGATGATGAGTGTCCACTTGCACCCGCCGAATGCCGTGCGGCGTTACAAATGCGAGAACAACTAGTGTTTCCAAACGCATACGACGCCGACGGATTTGAATGAATAACATAGGACTTAGTTGAGCTAGTTAGCGCATTGTTGATTTTACATACACAGATGCACGCAATATGGTTTCTAGAAAATCATGAACAAATGCATGAGAAGGACGTACAAAGCCAAACCAAGGCGCATGAAGGGCCGACGCTGCAAGTATACACTCGCGCGGTCAAAGTGTGTGGCAATGTTCAGAGCGACAGGATGCTGTAGAACCGGGACATTTGTTGCGCTTTTCAAGTGTCCTTGTAGAGGAACGAACGCGTAAGATCCGCCAGTTAAGACTGCTCCTTCAATGTCTGTGTCGGCGAAATCCTCATTCTTCTTGTTCGTGAAGTTGCCCGCCTTCGACGACGATGCGGCATTGTGTGCGCGCTCATCGGACAGCATATTTTGCAGTTGGTGTACGCGACTATTTGCTGCGTCAAGCTGCTGACGCAACTGCACGGATTCGTCCGACATTGCAGGCGGCTGCGCGGAGCGCTGCGCGTTGAGCGCGGCTTGCAGATCAGAAACTTTCGCCCGAAGTTCGCTCGTCGTCGATTCGTTTTGCGAACGCAACGTAAGCATTTCGGAGTTGACTTTGGCGAGCGCTGTCGATGCTTCCGAGGCACGTCTTTCGGCGTCTCTAAGTTTTTCCTGCTCAACCGCCTGCGATTCCGCAACTCCAGCTAGCGCGGCAAGTTCCGCGACTTTCGACTCTACTAACGCCTCGGCGTCGTGCAATCGCTGCTTGAGTTCATTTGCTAGCCGTTGCTGCTCCTCATTAGCTTGCAATGCCTGCTCGCACTCGGCCACGTACACTTCCTTTTCTTTTTCAACTTCCTCGAGCACGAGACGATTTTCATCAACCTTGTTCGCCAATCGCACATTCTCCGCCGCCAACGCCGCCTTTTCCTCTTCTGCGGCACTGGACAAGGCCATTAATTCTGCCTCCAAACTTGAAAGCTGCGACGCTTTAATTTCGAGCTCAGCGCTCAGTTCCTCCGCGCGCGCTTCAGCGCCCGAATTTGTCTGCGCTGCCGAACGACGAAGCGTCTCTGCCTCTGCCTCAGCGTTCTCTTTTGCCTCGTTTGCCGCACGCAACGACGCATTCATACCTTCAATTTCAAATCGCAACCGTTCCAACTCACTCGCCGATGCCTCTGTTGCAGCAACGCTCGCCTTTGATGCCGCTTCGACGTCTCTCGCTGCTCGCGACTCAGCCTCAGCCTTATCCTTCATCACCCGTGCGATTTCGCGCTCGAGCTCCCCCACCGCCTTTGTTTTCACCAACAATTCCTCGCGTAGTTTTCCCTCCAACGCGTCTCTTTCGGCCACGAGCGCGTCCATCGCAGCCGTGTCCGCCGTCGCTCGTTCCCCCAGCTCCGTCGTCATCGTTTTCAACTTTTCCAACGCCTCATCGCGCTCGAGCTCGATTTGCTTGCCCTTCTTCACCGCTTTCTTAAGTTTCTCTTTCAGGCTCGCTAGCTGTTCGTGCGCGTCGTCGACGCGCGCCTCAGGCGTCGCGTCCGGCGTCGCATCGTTTGCCTTTCCGACACCATCACCATCGGTCGCTTTCGTCGTCTTTGGGACCGGCACCGCGCCCTGCGACGCTTTTGCCGTCGCGTTCGCGGACTGAGACTTTTTTGCACGGAATTCGTCGAGCTTCTTGCGCCCCGCGTCGCGGTCGGCGTTCTGTTTCGCGGTCGACATGCGCCGTCGCGCGCCGAAGAGTGAGGCTCAAAGCGTTCTATACACGTGTGTTTTTTAAATTTACAATGGTGAATTTTCCGTGCTATCGCAACAATCTTCGGAAGAATTTACGCACTGGCGATCTCTTCGTGCAAAAGAACATCACCCACGTCACGATGAGCGCGCACACGACGATCCAAAATCTCGCGCCGGCGTCGAGCGACAATCCAATCAAATTCCTCGTCATGAATGGATACGTTTCCCCAAACGCATCGACGTCATCGGTGATGGATAAAAACTCCCCTATGGCTTTAGCAATCTTCACCGCATGGGCGTGGGAATGCGTGGATGTGGTCATTGGAACGACGAGGAGCGAATCCACGGGTATGGCGGTTTTGATCTCGCGTACGCGGTCAATGTACGCGCTCTTCCACGTCTCTTCATCCGGCACCTCACTACCGAACAATCGCTCGTACATGCATGGATAGATATCACAGTAATGATACGTTTCATCACCGCACGCGCTCGATGACGAACGTATGGCGCCAGAAGCGCACCCGCACGCGTCCCCGAGCTCCGCCGCGGATTTCGCCTGCGTCTCCGCGTGCGCGTACCATTCGCTCACCATGGACTCAAACAACACCACCTTGGCGTCAGGATAATCCTCAAACAGATCTTCAATCACGCTCGGCGTCGGGAGCCAACTCACAAAGTCATAGTTGTCCACCGTCGTCGTATCCACATCCGCGTCCAAGCAGTACGACGTCGCGAGCGACGCGTCCGAGCTAAACGCCGCACCACCCCACACGCCCGCACCCACGCGCGTGGTGGACTCTAACGCTAAAAATCCAAGGTTTTCAAACCACGACGCGGCGGTGGCTTCTAAGAACGGATCCAAACCCGCGCTGAATACGCGCGCGCGAGACGTCACCAGGGTGTTCAGCTCGGGCTTGCCCGTCGTCGTCGCCGCATCGACCGCGCGCGCGCCCGCGCACCCAGCCGCGACGACGCACGCCGCGGCGAGCACCGCCGCGCGCGACGCCACCGACGACGACGAACGCGACGACGAACGCCGCGACGTCGACGATGACACCATCGATTCTTCACGCGCGTCTGCGTCTGCGGTAACACCAAAACCAAAACAGAACCACGCGCGGTCGCTCGACACAACCGCACGCGCCGACGGCGCGGACGGCGACGGCGACGGCGACGGCGGGCATTCATGCGCGGCACTCGCGCGTCGCCGCCCGCATCGACATCGCGCGGCGCGTTCGACGGCGTCGAACTCGTGGTGTTGGACTTTGACTTGACGCTCCTGCGCGTGCACTCGTTCGCGTCTCGCGTGCGCGTCGAGGACTTGGTGTCGGGGGCGCGGCGCGCGAGGGATGATTTCGTGGATGTAGAGTATTTTAAATTGTTTCTAGGTGCGCGAGTTGGCGTCGCGCGCGCGCGCGTGAAGACGCGTAAAGACGCGGTGTGTGACTGACGAGACGTGTGGGACACCAAACGCAGAGCGCGCAAAGGCGCGAGATGTGGGCGTGAAGATTGCTTCTTTCGGGGTGTATGAGGTGATACAGACGTATATGGATATTGTTTTTGGTCAGGGCGCGTTTGGGAGAGACGATATATCCACCCCGAGCGTGGTTGGCGTCAAGGATGGGTGCTCGGTGGATGGCGGGAAGAATGCCCAGTTGGAAAAGTTGGTCGCTCAACGTTTCGGTGTAGATGCCGTGAATGATCACGCGACGCGACAGCGCGTGGTTTTATTTGATGATGATGAGAAGAATATCGAAGCTGCGGTGAATGCGGGCTATAGAGCGGTGCATACGCCGGATGGATTTACGCGCCGAGCGACGCGCGCTATGTTTGACGCGCTCGCGCCGCAATGATTGACAAACGAAACGAAAATAATAAACGTGTAAAAATACAGTATACAAATATTCTTCATAGACCGAGCGTTTTGAACAGCCAGCCGTTGGGATCGACGCCTTCGGGACGCGAGACGTGCGTCCAATCATTCGTGAACGCCGCGAACCGCCGTTGTCTCGTCGCCACGCTCGCCCAATCCACCGGAGGACCACTCAGGACCACCTCATTCCATATCCCGCACGCACCGCTGCGCCACAAGCTCACCTCATTTACATCGCTCGCATTAGCCAAGCTTTGCGCGCACATCACCGCATCTTCAAGCCTTGCGCCCTTCCCTCGACCGGTGCTGACGTTGGCGATGAGGCGACCGCCGGGCTTCAATTTCGCGAGCAAAGTTCGCCACGTCTCCGAATATTTCAAGCATTCCACCACCGTGGAGTTCTCATCGAAACAGTCGACGATCAAGCCATCAAAATCTTCATCCCAATCGACGCATCCTTGAAACGCATCGCCCACTTCGCATCGTAACGCCCCCGAACGCTCCAAAGCGTCCACGCCAAATCGACGCCTCGCCAACGTCACGATGGCGGGATCAAGCTCCCATCCAATCATCCGCACGTCCCGCGCGTGGTGACGATGAATAATTCGCGCACACGTGCCCGCACCCAATCCTAATATCCCAATCACCTTGACCTCATCGCCACCAATCGTTTTCCCGTCGTTCTCCGTCGACAACACCGCCGGAAGCGTCGCAAACAAGTCAAAAACTCCACCCGCCCCATCCTCGTCGTCGTCGCGCTCGCGATACTCGCTCAGCACCGCGTCCGGGGCATCGACGCGAGTGAGAATCACCGCCCCGGCGAACGCGCGGTTCGGGTGCGTCTCGCGCACGCGCTCGACGATTAACGTCGAACCAAAGTCTGAGTCTGCGGTGTCGATGACATCGACGTGCGCGTCGTCATCGGCGGCCGCGGCGGCGCGTGCGCGAGCGCGGCGAGCGACGCGACGGAGGCGATATCGCGCGGTGCTTCGAACGCGCACGCCGCGCGACGCCGACGCCGACGCCGACGCCGACGCTGATGCCGAAGACATAGAGCGTGGAGGCGAGTGTGGAAGCGACGTCAGTGTCCGCCGCATCACCGTCTTCGATGCGCGCCGGCGTCGTCGGCGTTCGGCGGTGCAGCGCGCCGCGCGTGGCGCCACGCACGCAATCGCACGGGGGACGACGCGCGCGGTTCGCCCGACGCGGCGTGGCGCACGCGATGCTCCGGGACGATGGCGCTGACGAGGTTGTTGAGGTTGTTGAAGACGCAACGTCAACGCGTCGCGCGGCGATGGTGCGCGTGAGCGCGCTCGCGCTGACGATGGGCGTGCCGATGCGTTCGAACGACTGGCGTGCGAACGCGGATTCGTCGTCGTCCTTGTCGTCGTTGTATGACTTTAAAGTGAAGCAGTACGGCGCCGAGCGAGACTTGCGCGCGTTTGACGGTAAAGTCACGCTCGTCATGAATGTGGCGAGCGAGTGACCTTTGCAGAACGCCAACTACCCAGCGATTCGTAAAATGTACGAAAAGTATCACGACGATGGGTTTGAGTTGATTGCGTTTCCGGTGAATCAGTTTGGCTGTCAAGGGCCCGGGACGAGCGAAATGGAACGAGCGTACGCGTTTAAGAAATTTGGCTTTGAGTTTCCAGTCATGGACAAGATTGCGGTGAAAGCCAAACCTGTGCGGTGTAAGGGTATCGATCCCGCGTCGTATGAAGAGTTTAAAGATGATCCGGACGCGATGTTAACCGCACCACTCGTGGACGACGTCACGTCGTCCTCGCCGGAATCCGAAGTATACACCTTCTTAAAACAAAAGCCATTCGACGGCGAAATCGAATGGAACTACGTCAAATTCTTAGTCGGTCGCGACGGACGAGTGTTACGAAGGTATTCCCCAGGCGATCCGCTCGAGCAAGGACTGGAGGAAGATCTCAAACGCGCATTGAAAGGCGACGCGTTGAGCGAAAAAAAGCGCAATCCGTATTTATAGACGCCGCGTTTCGACGATGAAGCACAGCGCACTGCACGCCGTGACGACGCGCGGGGTAAATTCACGATTGGCACCGTCCAATCGACCCTCGCGCGTTCGATTTACGCAGCGCGCGCCGCGCATTGAAACGCCAGCCAACAGTTTTAATTCATGTATCAATTTTTTGTCCACAGCACGCTCGAACAGCCACGCTCCACCGCACTCGACCGCGCGCCGCACGAACGATGGCGCAACATGAAGTCGTGCAGGTGCGTGCGTGGATTGTACGCGCGAGCGCGCGTTCGCACGCGGGCGCGAGGCGATCGATCGCGCGCGCACGCGTCGTCGTCAACGAATGCGCGTGTGTTTGAATCGCGCACCTGTCGCGTTGACCGACGCGTTTTCAACGACGCGAGCACTCACCACGTATCGCGCGTGTTCGCGCGCGCACGACACACAGGCGATGATGGAGCAGAAGATTTACGAAATGGCGCGCGCGGCGGAAGACGCGGTGGATGATGAGATGCACAGGCTCGACAAGATGGATGGGGACGACCTCGAGGAGTTGCGTAGGAAACGTCTGGAGAGCATGCAAACGGCGCACGCCGCACGAAAGAGTTACTTGGAACGTGGACACGGTGTGGTGAATGATTTAGACGATGAACGCGCGTTCTTTGATAAGATGAAAGGGGAGGACAAGATGATTGTACATTTTTATAGACCTTCGAGCTGGCCGTGCGAGGTGATGGCGAAACATTTGGAGGTGGTTGCGCAAAAGCACGTAGAGACGCTTGTGTGTAGAATTAACGCAGAGAAGTCACCATTTTTGACGGAAAGGCTTAAGATTTGGATGCTTCCTACGTTATGCTTGGTGAGAAACACGCAAGTGACGGATTACATCGTTGGGTTTGATGACGTCGGCGGGACGGATGACTTCCCCACGGAGCACTTGCGATTGGTCTTGGCGTCAAAGGGTTTGATTAATTACGAGGGTGGTGATAACGACGTCGATGCGAATCCTCGCGCAGGGAAGAAACCGATCAACGTTGTCGAAAAGTCAAATAATCTTCGCCGCGGATCGAAGATGGCGTTGAATTCTGATGACGAAAGTTCAGACTTTGATGATTAAGTCGCGTTCCAGTAGAAGAACGAGACTGTTGTGTTGAATAAATTGAATATGTAGCGATTATTACAGCGATTAGAAATCAGCGCCTTTCGTTGCGTTCGCCGTGACGATACGCGCTAAAACATCATCCACACTAAGCGAGCCGATATCACCATCCTTGTACGTGCGTACCGCG
>Ga0222714_10000640_pt1 | contig 40089 bp, 58 predicted proteins | sample C33_3DmetaG_FD_165048 | JGI IMG/M metagenome (GOLD analysis project Ga0222714, IMG submission 165048) | Estuarine water microbial communities from San Francisco Bay, California, United States - C33_3D | ecosystem: Environmental > Aquatic > Marine > Unclassified | place: USA: California...
TCAGCGTTGCTTACGCCCAGCGGCATGGCTTTATGGAGTCGCGCCCGCCGCTTGAAGACATTGCCGAGTTGAACCTGAAGACCTACCAGATCCAGTCAGACCTCGACAATCAGCTACACATCAGTGCTGTGCCGATGCTGGCGTTTTATGGTTTCCCGTCTGCAGCAGAAGAGGTCAGCGCTGGCCCTGGCGAGGCGATCGCTTTTCCTGCTGATGGCCGTGCTGAATACATCGAACCAGCAGGCAAGAGCTTTGAAGCGCAGTTTCGCCGCCTTGAACAACTAGCGCTGCAGATCAATGAACTTGGCCTGTCGGCAGTGCTTGGCCAAAAGCTGACCGCAGAGACCGCCGAGGCAAAACGCATTGATCGCAGCCAAGGCGATAGCACCATGATGGTGATCGCGCAGAACGTGCAGGACATGATTGATAACAGCCTGCAGTTTCATGCGCAGTACCTTGGCAATGAGGCCGCGGCCGGCAGCGCCTATGTCAACCGTGACTTCCTTGGCGCACGCCTTGAACCGCAGGACATTCAAGCGCTACTGTCGCTCTACACCGCTGGCACGATCTCGCAAGAAACGCTGCTCACCGAACTGGCCGAAGGTGATGTCCTTGGCGATAATTTTGACGTAGAAGAAGAACTAGAGGCAACGTCCAATGGCGGGCTTGATCTACAGGGCGCTGGACGTGCTGACAGACTGGTTAGTGATGCTGATGATCTTGGTGGAGCCGAAGAAGCCGAGGAGGCCGGGACTTGATTACACCATGTGCGAGCTACCTGATGAGGTGCTGGCCGTAGTGCGCATGAAGTATTACAAAAATGGCAAGGCTGCTGAGGTAGACGAGATGGTGATCATGGAAGATGGCCAAAATGGTTTCGACGCATTTGCCGCAGCAGTCCGCGGTGCCCTTGCCCGTGGCGCCGATGTAAGCATCAGATCGCAGTATCGGCCCGATCAGCTTGGCATCATCTGATGGCAACACCAGAAGCGCTATACCGCAACGCGATCGACCTGAACAGGTTCAGCAATAGCGTTGCTCGGCGCATCATTAATGCCTACAACGACATCATCATTGATGCGGTCAACCAACTGCGCGCCATTGATGAGTTAGCGGCTCCAGTCAAGGCGGCACGGCTTCGTGGCATTCTTGCGCAACTCAAGGACAGCCTCGATACATGGGCTGGCGACAGCACCGAGCTAACAGCAATCGAACTGCAGGGCATTGCGCAGCTGCAATCTGAATTTGTCGAGGATCAATTACGGCGTGTGCTGCCAGCAGGCCAGCGCGATGCAGTACGCACTGTTGAAATCAGCCCGCAGTTTGCGCAATCGGTGGTTACAACTGATCCGACGCAGATCAACGTGGTGGCATTAAGCGATGATCTTGTGGCCGCCGTGCAAGGCGCACCACAGACATTCAGCCTCACTGCTGCGCAAGGTGCCACCATCACGCTGCCCAATGGCGAGGTAGTACAAAAAGCATTCCGCGGCATCGCCGTCGATCAAGCCGAGCGTTTCAACCAAGTGGTACGGCAGGGACTGCTGACGGGTGAGCCAACGCCTGATATCGCCAAGCGCCTGATCGGATCATTGCAATTTGGCGAGCGTGCTAAAACCGTCAAGCAGCTAGCAGCAGCAGGCGGTCAAGCCACATCCGTAGCCGACAATCAGATCCTTGCGCTAGTGCGCACCAGTGTCAACCAAGTTGCTAACACCGCCAGTCAACAGGTGTACGAGGCTAATCAAGATGTAACCAAGCGTTACCGCTATGTGGCCACACTGGACACGCGCACTAGCGCAATCTGTGCAGCACTGGACGGCCGCGAATTTGAATACGGTAAAGGCCCAATGCCGCCGCAGCATTTCAACTGTCGCAGCACAACAGTGCCGATTATTGATCCAGACATTCTGCCGCCGTCAACCACTGCAACACGCGCCAGCGCTGCAGGACAGGTGCCGATCAATGAATCCTATGGCCAATGGCTAGCTAAGCAAGATTTAGCGACGCAGGCTAAAGCATTGGGCGCTAACAAGGTGCCGTATTTCCGCAAGCTGTCGGAAAAGTACGGTCCCAAGGATGCCATCGCGAAACTAGTGCGCGATGATGGATCAGAACTAACCTTGGATCAACTCCGGGCGCGCTATGGAACTCCCAGGCCTTAGGCATTTCAGCAACGGTTATATCTACAGCGATCCGGTTGAGGCGCTTGTCGGTGAAGCATGGGTGACGGCGGTTTTATGCCATGCACCCAACGGTGATGTGCATTGGGCAACAACGGACATGGTTACGCTGACCCCAGTGACCGAATGGCGTTATGGCCAAAAAAGCAACCAAGGCCGAGAAGAAGATCGGCAAGGTGATGGGCGAGTACAAAGCCGGAACACTCAAAAGCGGCAAACCCGGCCCCGGCAAGGGTCCAAAGGTCAAAAGCCGTAAGCAGGCCATTGCGATCGCACTGTCTGAAGCCGGCAAATCCCGCAAAACTCGCAAAGGAGCAAAATAATGGCACGTCGTTACATTCGTGATCGCGTTGGAAGATTCTCTGGAGGCGGTGGTGTCACTTATGGCAACCGCAGCGATAGAGATTCAGACAGGCGCGCAGCAAAGCGTGAAACAAACAAACTCAATAAAGAGCAGAAAGCACTTGAAGCTAAAGTAACAAAGCTCAAGGCCAGTGCTCCTAGTGCCAAAGTGGCATCAGCAAAAGCTGGATTAGCAGGTGCGCGTGCTAAAAAAGCAGAAGCCACCAAGAAACTAGAAGCCAGCAAGGCTCGTATGGCTGATCTGAAAGCACAGCTTGCGGCAAGCAAAGCGCGACTTGGCGGAAGGTCGGCTACAAAACGTGGAGCACGGCGATGAAACGCGGTGACCGTGTGAGCTGGATGTATCAAGGCGCCCGCGCCTATGGCATCATCACCAGCATCGGCGGCGAACGGGCGACCATACCCACGCGCAGCGGTGGTAGCGTCACTCGGATCGGCAGTCAAGATGATCCGATCGTTCGCATCAAATCCGAGTCAACCGGCAATGCGGTGATCAAAAAGCAATCCGAGCTGAAGCGGGAACCAAAGCGATGATCACCTACCGCGGCGAACAATTTGAGGGCTACAACAAGCCCAAGCGAACGCCTAAGCATCCGACCAAATCGCACGCGGTATTGGCAAAAGACGGCGATACGGTCAAACTGATCAGATTCGGTCAGCAGGGCGTATCTGGCTCGCCGCCACGAAAAGGAGAATCAGCAGCAGAAAAGGCCAGGCGGGCATCATTCAAGGCTCGTCATGCCGACAATATCGCCAAAGGCAAGCTGTCGGCGGCATTTTGGGCGGATCGCACGAAGTGGTAATCTGCTCCTGCTGGTGTATCCATGTCTTCAAGTCGCATACATAACGCCTAAGCTCATGCGCCCTAGCCGCGTGCCAGCCGTTGCCGGTTTGGCGATACAAGTGCTCATGCCGATCGATCGCATCTAGCACCTGCTTAATTAGCGGGTTCCATGGTTGACGTATAGGCGTATTCCATTCCCGCTTTGACATGGCGCGGTGTGCCTATTACGATGACAGCGTAATTAAGCCTGCGGCTTATCCATGTCTGATGAAACACAAGCTCAGGAGCCTGCGGCTACCGGGAGCGACAATAACGAAGCACTGCAACGCAGTGTTGAGGCACTTGAACGCAAAAACAAAGAACTGATTGCGGAATTACGCGCAGCCAAAAAGACGCCAACAGTGCCAGACGGCGTGAATATTGATGAACTGCTGGAGTTCAAACGCAGCTACGAGCAACAGCAGCTTGAATCCCAAGGCAAGTACACCGAAGCACGGCAGCAGCTAGAGCAGCAATTCCGCGAAGCAGCTGCCGCCAAAGACCAACGCATCGCAGAACTGGAATCCCGCGTGCGCGAATTGGAACTGGTGACACCAGCAGTGACGGCACTGGCGGACATCGTGCACGACCCTGACATGGTGCTCAAAACAAAGCTCAACGCCGAGCAAATTGAACGTGAGCCAGACGGCACCGTCGTGGTGGTCGATGGCTATGAACGCAAGCCAGTTGCTGAATGGGCTAAGCAGTCACTGCCATCATGGATGCAAAAGCAACCCAAGCCACAAGGCAGCGGCGCACCATCAGGCGGCAATGGCGGCAGCGGCATTCCGGCTGGCATGACCAATCCGTTCAATCGCGATTCATTTAATTTGACCGAACAAGCGCGATTGTTTAAGACCGACCGCGACTTGTATGATCGACTCAAAGCAATGGCTAATCGTTAAGCTATTGCTACCGGCTGCGCTGGTTATCTCAGGGCTGCGCCCACATCCGTTAACCCATTTGGTGATTCATCATGGCGACTCTTCGCTCTGACATCATCATCCCAGAGGTTTTTACGCCTTATGTCATTGAGCAAACCACTCTGCGTGATGCCTTCTTGGCTAGCGGTGTGGTGCAGCCCATGGCTGAGCTGAACGCTACTGAGGGTGGTGATTTTATCAATGTGCCTTTCTGGAAGGCCAACCTGTCTGGCGACTTTGAGGTGCTGTCTGACAGCAGCTCGCTGACCCCCGGCAAAATTGAAGCTGGCAAGCAAGTCGGCGTCATCCTGCACCGTGGCCGCGCCTTTGAGGCTCGTGATCTGGCTGCTCTGGCTGCTGGCTCTGACCCCATGGCCGCTATCGGCGCCAAGATCGCTGATTACGTCGCTAACCAGCGTCAAAAAGACCTGCTGGCTTGCCTGCAGGGTGTGTTCGGCAGCCTGAATGCCAATACCAGCAGCTCGGCTTTCTTTGGCCTGACCATTGACTCCGAGTCCGCTGACACCCCGACCACCCTGAGCCCCCGTCACGTTGCCGAAGCCAAGGCTCTTCTCGGCGATCAAGGCGACAAACTGACCGCTCTGGCCGTGCACTCCAAGGTCTATTACGACCTGGTTGAGCGCAAGGCGATTGATTATGTCAGCACTGCCGAAGCTCGTGGCACCACCACCACCCAATCGGGAGGCTCGATGGTTGCTGCCTATGGCGGTGATGTGAACGTCCCCACGTTCTGCGGCCTGCGTGTGATCGTGTCGGATGATGTGCAAACTGCCGGTTCCGGCAGCAGCACCGAGTACGCCACTTACTTCTTCACCCAAGGTGCAGTCGCAAGCGGCGAGCAATTGGCAATGCAGACCGAAACCGATCGTGACATCCTCGCCAAGAGCGATGCCATGTCGATTGACCTGCACTATTGCTACCACCCCGTTGGCGCTAAGTGGGGCGTGACTACGGTCAACCCGACTCGCGGTCAGCTTGAAACCGTGGGCAACTGGTCCAAGGTGTATGAGCTGAAGAACATCGGCGTGGTGCGTGCCACTAACGTTTCCAACATGGATTGATAGGAGGCACTAACCATGGCATCTGTATTTGAAGCAGTCGCCGGCAAGGCGATCGGCTATCCCGAAGGCACTGGCGGCGCTGTCGTCCAGGAAACCAGCAAGGCTACAGGGGTCACCCTGAACAAGCCCGCTGGCGAGATCACTACTCATGACGCCTCCCTTGCGGGTGGCGCTGAGGTGAGCTTTGTTGTGACCAACTCCTTTGTTGGCCTCAATGATGTTCCCGTAGTCGCTGTCCGCTCTGGCGCTACCACTGGCACTTATGTTGCCAGCGTGAGTGCCGTTGCTGCTGGCTCGTTCACCGTCACCCTGTCAAACCTCGGCACTACCGCAGGTGAGGCACTGGTGTTGAACTACGCCATCATCAAGGGCGCCGAGGCCTGATCATGGGTCTGTTTGCCTTTCGCAGGCAACGTGAAAAGGAGGCTGCTGCTAACGCGGCGGCCTCTCTTTCTATGCCAGAGCCTGCGCCTACACTAGAACCACAGGAGCCACCCAACGATGGCAGTCGTAATCGTAGCCACCGTCGGGTCGGCAAGCGCAAACTCGTATCTGACGCTGAATGAAGCGCAGGCCATCATTGATGGCTTTGTCGAGAATCCAGATGTGCAGCACTGGAACAGCGGCAACACCGATAGCCGCAACCGTGCATTATTCACTGCAACGCAGCGGCTAGATCGTGAGCGGTTTTTAGGCGCTCGTGCCACTGATACGCAAGCCTTGCAGTGGCCGCGTACCGGCGTGCGCAAGCCTGATACCTATATCAACACCTATGCCGTAGGGTTTCCATTTCGGATCACGACGGACTATTTCACCGATACCGAAATCCCGCAGCAGATCAAATATGCGCAGGCACTGCTAGCGGTTTACCTGCACAGCAACACCAGCGGCCTTGACCTTAGCGGCCTTGAGGATTACAAGAACGTCAAAATCGGCAGCCTTGACGTGACGCCGAACCTTGGCTACGGAGCTGTTGGTGCCGACCGCGTGCCGCCATTGATGGAGCGATACCTGACAGGGCTTAGAATTAGTGGACCAGGCAACTTTTCAATTCGCCGGAGCTGATCAATGGGCTACATGTATCCCGGTGCCGAATTCATCGATGACACGGTTGCCCATGCTGGCCGCTTTGGCAAGATCGTGGCACTTGAAGATTCTGTCATCGCAAGCCTGACGGCTCAGGACTGGACCGGCAATGCGCTGACGGCCATCCCCTTTAAGGCCAGCACCGAGATCGAAGGCGTCTTTACCAGCATCACGTTGACCAGTGGCACTGTCGTTGCCTATCGCCTCTGATGGCCTTATCCACATCGCTGCGATCAGTTGCCAGTAAGGTGGTCAACAAATTTGGCGGCGATGTGACTTTTCGTCGAATCGTCACCGGTGCTTATAACGCCAGCACTGGCACCGTTGTCGAAAACTCAACCGATACCGGTATCAAAGGTGTTCTTGAGGACGTCAGCAAGCGCGAAGTCAGCGACCTTGTGCAGGCTGGCGACAAGAGGCTGATCATTGCGGCCCAAGATCTTAATGGCACAGTGCCAACCACAGCGGACAAGGTGGTTATCAGCGGCCGTGTGCTGCAAATCATCCGCGTCGATACGATTGAGCAAGACAATCAACCCATCACCTACGAGCTGATCTTGAGGGACTGATGGCGCGCAACATTTTGGTCAAGGATATTGGCAGTTATGTCGAGCAGCAATTTGAGAAGTTGCTGCGTGCATCAGTGCTAGAAACCGACAGTCTGCTTAAGCAGGCCAGCCCTGTTGATACTGGCAGGTTTCGCGCTAGTTGGCAGGTGGGCGAGAACTCGGCCCCTGGCGGCCAAAAGCCAGACGGCGACTATTCAACAACGCCGGGCATTGAGCGCCTTGGCTACACGCAAGAGCGCGTCGGTAACATCTACAGCGTGCATAACAACTTGCCATATGCTGAGCCACTTGCCAATGGCAGCAGCAAGCAATCACCACCTGGCTGGGTGCAGGGCGTTGCCAAAGACGTGCAGACTAGGGTGCGCGTAGCAGCGGCCAAAATCGGCAGGGAATCATGAGCAGCACCTACAACGATGTTCGCGCTGCCATCGAGGGCCGCATTGCAACCGAGATGGCTGCAGCGCCGGCATATCCGGTCAGCTACCAGAATGCGCCTTACGTGCCGGTCAACAACAGCCCATGGCTGCAGGTATTTATCCGCTTTGGCGACAATGCCTACGCCACCCTGCTGGGGCCTGCCACTGGCATGAACCGACAAAACGGCACGCTGACGATCAATATCTTTACCCCCATCGGCGTTGGCGCTGCTGCAAATTACGCCATCGCCGAACGCGTCAAGGATTTATTTGATCGCCGCACCGTGTCACAGATCATCTTTGATGCAGCATCAGGACCGGCGCAGGTGACGCCTGCAGCACCTGAGGCCTATTTTCAGACGCAAATCAATATCACTTTTGAGGCCTACCTGAACTAGCTAGACTACTGCTAGCCAACTACCGTTCAAGTCATGGCAACTGTTCTGTCCGGTACGTCCGGCGCTCTCTACTACAAGCCCGCTGGCACAAAGGCCACATTTGCTGAAGCCAATGTCAGCGTTGCTAACGATGAAATCACCGTCGCCACCTACCTCAACTTCAAGGTAGGCGATCCTGTCAAATTCAGCGTTGTCAATACAGAAACCGGCGCTGCTGGCAGCGGCACCCTGCCTTCCGGCATCACTGCTGGCACGACCTATTACGTCATTGGATACACCGCATCGACTGGCGTGATGCAGGTATCCGCTACTGCTGGTGGCTCCACGGTTGCAATCACCGATGACGGCACGGCTGTTACGCCTAATGCCTTCCAGGTTGCCTATGCCGACTATGCGGCGGTAGGTGATGTGCGCGAATGGTCCTTTGAGATCACCCGCGAAGAGATTGATGTGACCGCTATTGGCCAAACTGCTGCACAGTACGCGCCATTCCGCCGTTACATCACGGGCTTTGCCGATGGCGAAGGGTCGGCCATGGTGTACATCACTGATGATGACAGCAACTTGGCCAACCGCATGGTGCAGGACGTGATCCAGTCCACGCAAACTGGCGCAGCATTCAAGCTGTATATCGACCGCGTGCTGAGTGGCGGCAGCCCTAGCGCTGCATCAAGCCGCAGCATTGAGTTTGAAGCAGTGCTGACCTCGGCCAGCCTGACCGTTAACCCCGACGATGCTCAAATGGTTGAGATTGCATTCCGCCCGGCGGCTGCTCCTACTTTCGACTTCAGCAAGTCGGTCTGATACATTTAATGCCCCGGCCCTTGCGCTGGGGCTTTTTTGTGCTTAGATTTCTGATATGCCAAACATCCAATCATCAATGCGTGCTCTTGATCGCCTAAAGAAGGCCGCGCATCTCGTGCCCATCAAAAAGTGCGTCACGCTGAGCGATGGCACTGAATTTGAGTTTTACTGCACGCCGTTGACCATGGCAGAGCGCGAAAAGGCGCAGAAAGATGCAGGCAGCGAAGAGGCTACAGCATTTGCATTGCAACTGCTGATCCAAAAAGCTAAGGACGATGCAGGCCAGCCGTTGTTTCGCGCTGGCGAAGTGGCTGAACTTAAGAATGAGGTACGTGATGAAGACCTGCAAGCGCTAATGCTGGCTGTCATCACCGACAAGAATGACGTAGCAGAGGAAGACGCAAAAAAGAGCTGAAGCGTGACATTTACATGCGGCTCATGATGCGGCTTGCCCGCGATCTGGGCTATACCGTCATGGAGTTAAGTCAGCGCATCACAATTGAGGAGTTGCGACTGTGGGCCATGTTGTACGAAATCGAAGGCAAGGAGCATGACGAAGCAATGCGCAAGGCCAAGCATCGGTAGAATGGCGCTATAGGGAGGCGTCATCGTGTCAGTCGTAGCCAATGTTGCGATTAACGTTGACGCTCGTGGCGCGGCCAAAGAGCTTAACAAGGTCAACGATGCCGCCGGCGAACTCAACCAAACATTTGGCGCGTTAAAAGCTGCAGTAGCAGCGCTTGGCCTGGGCATGGCCATTAAATCAATTGCCGATGTAGGGAATGAGTCACAGAAGAGCAAGATATTTCTTCAATCATTAACAGCTCAGTATGGCGAATTAAACAAGGCGACTGAATCTATTACAAGAATCCAAAAAATGCTGGGAATCAGCACTATTGAGGCGCGAGAGGGATATGGTCAGCTATATGCGGCGCTGCGGTCTACCGGCGTATCAACCGAGCAACTCGAAGTATTGTTCGTTGGACTCACAAAGGCAGCAAGACTTTCTGGCGCAGGCGCACAAGAAACTGCAGCGGCAATGCTTCAGCTGAAGCAAGGTCTAGCCTCTGGTGTTCTGCAGGGTGAAAATTTAACCTCTGTTCTTGAGTACATGCCTGCGTTAGTGCAAGCAATGACAAAAGAAACAGATCGTCTTGGCTTGACAGTAAATGGCACAGGCGCTGACCTAAAAAAACTTGGCGCTGATGGAAAATTGACTGCAGATATTGTTTTTGCGGCGGCACAAAAGATGGCAAAGGCAAATGCACCGATGCAAACTGCGTCTGATCAATTAGCAACAACTTTCAAAGAATTAAAAGAGCGTATTGCTGAAGCGTTTGGCCCATCTATTACTTCGATTGTTCAAAAATTTGCAGCGGCATTGCTCGGCATCGGAAATTGGTTTAAGGAAAATGAGCGTTCTATATCTGGATTTGCCAAAGGTTTTGTTGCCATCGCCAAAGCAGTTGGTCCCATTGCTGCCGGCATTTTTGTTGTAGTTAAGGCTTATCAGGCATGGCAGGCCATCAGCAAAGCAGTAGCCGCCACGCAGGCATTCATCATGGCATTACAGGGTCCCAAAGGCCTTGCAATGATTGCTGCAGCAGCCAGCGCATCGGCAATAGCTTATAAAACACTTGGGGATATTTCTAAAAATGTCAGCGCAGAGATCACCAAACAAAAAACAGAAGCCGAAAAGGCAAAAAATGAATTTGCTAAGATTGCAAGCACTGTTGATGGCATCCCAGGAAAAATAAAACCAGCCACGGATGGCGTTAAAGATATGGCAGCAGCGGCGCAAAAGGGACAATTGGCAGTTGAAGCCCAAATGTCCTCTCTCGACCGTGGGGCATCGGTTGCGTCGGCAAGACTTGATGCAGAAAAAGCGATCAATGATCTGCAGGGCCAGCAGCTTGAACGTCAATACGAATTGGCGCAAACTGCACAGCAGCGACTAAATATTGCAACACAGATATTTGGCAATCAGGTCCGTGCAGCACAAATTGAATACGAACAAGCACTGGCAACCATTGAACTGGAAAAAGTTAAAACTGCGTTGCAAAAGCAAGCTGCAACCTACAAACTAGCGGAAATTCAAGCAGCAGGTGATCTTGCAATTCTTGAAGCAAAAAATGCTGACGAAGAAGCCAACAAGCGTAAGCAATTAGAAAAAGCGTTAGACGCTCAACGTCAAGTCGTGATAAGCAGCGATGAGGCAACGCAAGCGCAACAGCAGTTAGCAAAATATCAATCCCAGTCCGCAGAAGCGCAATACCAATCAAAAGTGCTGGCTGCGGGAATTGCCTATGAGACCAAGCTAACAAGCGATCGAATCGGCATGTCGCAACGCGAAGCATCCAAGCTATCCGGTGCATTATCGCGTGGCGTGCAAGAAGCAATGGCACTTAAGAACGTGATGGAAGGCGTCGCATATAACTCCGAAAGAGCGGCAAACGCTATTCAGATTGTCCGCAGTGGCAATGCAATGCCCGCAACCGGCAACGCAATTAAAGTACATAACGCATCTGGCGGCTACATCAGTCGCCCAACGGCGACCATGGTTGGTGAGGCCGGTGCTGAATATATCGTGCCCGCTGCCAAGGCTGCTAATTTTGCGGCAAATTACCTGTCCGGCGCTCGTGGCATTAGAGCGATCAGCGGCGGCGCAAAAACACCAACAATCAACATCACAACCGGCCCGGTCATGCAGCAAAACGGCCAGAACTATGTAACAATGCAGGACATGGAAGCTGGTCTCCGCGCCGTGGCAAGCGCCGTCCTTAGCAATGGCCGCAGCTATAGCAGCCGCCGCTTCACCGGGGTCGCCTGATGAATCGATCGCAAGCCCAATACCTGCGGATTTTTGATGACACTGGCACCTACAAGCGCCTGCAGAGCTATTACGTCAATCAAACCGTCACGCTCTCTAGCGCCAGTTGGAGCTATCACCCGTTCATGGCAAGCGGCGCCATCGACGGCTCCGCTAGCAGCAATGATGTGGTGATTGAAATCCCCGCCACCCAGACGGTTGTCTCAGCTTTTACCGACGCACTCGATCTGAATAGGCTGTGCGAGATTTTGATGTATGAGTTTGATTCCCGCGTGGGTCAAACCGCGCCGCCCAGCTCCCAGGTGCTGATTGGCTCCTTTCTTGGTGAGGTCATCAAAATCAGCGGATCGTTCACTACCCTTAGCGTGACGGTAGGCTCCAGTTTGGCTCCTGTCGGCGCGCAAGTGCCACCGCGTAAATTCACCAGCTACCTGGTCGGCTCCCCGTTGAACATATGACAATTTCAGGCAGTTCCTTTGCGTCTGGTCCACTGCGCGCCGGCACTGGCGGTGGATTTTTCATAGGGCGGAGCAAGCAGGCTTTTACGGAAATTGCGCCGCTTGAGTTGCTGCCGTACCTGACTGGCCGCATCAATACTCCACGCAAAGAGTTCGTTGCCCGTGGCACGCAAGATTTAGATGTCCGTCAGCGGCCGATCGGTATCGGCGAGCCCGTGCCAATCGTCTTTTGCAGACGCGTCAACAATAACGGCGGTGTATTTATCTCTCCTGGCGCAACCGAAGCCCGCTTCGAGAACAACAACAATAACGACCTTAGCGTTTACTACCAACTGGTGCTGAGCGAAGGCGAGTTGCCTGCAATCCCGCTGAACGACTTGTATCAGGGGCCGTGCAAAATCGGCGTTTACCTGCAAAATTACAACGCCCGCGCTCATAACTGGCTGCCCGGCAATTTTGTCACGTTGCCAAGCGATCTTGTCGATCTGGTTCAATTCTCATTTGATGCACCAGGCACAGCCAGCCCAACTTGGTATAACGCAACCAAGAACAATATCGGCGGCTGGGATTTTATTGTCAGCGGCAATAAGCACTACTACCCCGGCACTGGTGCTCCTGGTCCGCTCGGCCCTGTCCGGCAAACACGGATTGTCACGGCCGAAACATTCAAGATGCAAAAGCTGCCGTTCCATTGCGGAACCAGCGGCCATTACACAAACATGTCAACGCTCAGCTTTAGCTGGGCATTCCCGAACGGCGATGACAAGTGGGACCGCCAAGTCCATTGCTTCATCCGCAATGGAATGCAGGTCACTCGCACACTCGATAATGTTTACGGCTCCAGCAACAATATCGTCGATCTCGTCAAATATCTGATTACGCAGTCTGGCCGCTTGCCATCTAGCTTGCTGGACAATACCGCATTACTTGCTGCCGCCAACTTTACCAATACCAACTCGTTCCTATACAACGGCGAGTTCAAAGAATCCAGCAACTTAGAAGACTGGCTGCAAGACATCGCGCCAAAATTCTTACTGCGTCTTACCGAGAAAAACGGCAAAAAAGGCCTGCGTCCGCTGCTGCCAACTAATGCCAACCACACGATCAAAACCACAGCCGTTACGTGGGTCTTCACATTTACCGAAGAGCACGTACTGCCCGATGGCTTTGAGATTGATTACATCGAGCTGAGCGAACGCAAGCCGATCACTGCCTTGGTGGTTTGGCGCCAGCAACCTGATAGCGATGTGGGCGTTGTCCGCACTGCTGAAGTCCGCATTGACAATGAGGCTCAAAACGGCCCATACGAACAACACGATCTGAGCCAATTCTGCACAACCGAAAACCACGCCGTTAAGTTTGGCGCATACATCGTTGCTCGCCGCAAATACATCACTCATAGCCTGCGCCTGCGGGTCAAGCCTGACAGCTTTAATAGCACCTTGGCGCTCGGTGATCTTGTGCGGGTCCGGCTGAAGCGTGAAACCCAAGCGAACGTCGTCACATGGCACGACTACCTATATGAGGTCGAGCGTATCGATAAGGCCATCAGCGGTGTGGTCGAGTTGGATTTGATGCACTTTCCAATCGACAATCAAAACCGCAGCCTTGTTGCCAAGATCGTTGATGCTGCTGTTGGCGCCGGCGAATTGCTGCCTACTGGCCGCTCGGACTTTTCCTGTAATCAGAACACATCGTCGGAGCCGGTCGGCATCAGCGGCGGCAATCTGCCGAATCTGCCAGGCAGTGGAGCGACTGCTGTCCCAATTCCATCCGGCGGTCCAGAAGAAAGCCCGCCGCAACAGGAGATCCCGAATCCATCCGATCCAATCGGTCAACCCGCACCAGCGCCGCTTGGTCCTGCCAAAGAAGGCGACACGGCAACAGTGCCTGTGCCACCGTGTTCAAATCCAATCGTCATCTGGTATCGCATCCCCAAAACCCCAGATACTTGGGATCCGACAACCGGAGAAATCAAGGATTACAGCCAAGCCATCGAAACAAGTCGTGGCCCGTATGACAGCGGCGGCGGCAGCCTGGCTATTACAACCGACGATATTGATTACATTATTTATGCCGAATATATTTGCCCCGGCAGCGACGAGCCGATTCCTGCAGGATATACCGAACCTGTGGAGCCAGATATCGATGATTACACATCTTGGCAATGGGTCGGAGCGATTTATACACAATCCGGGCAAGTAATCCCAATTACGGTGGGCGGCGGTTGGACTCCAGGTGGCACTGCTCCTCGCGTGGCCGGGGTTGGCAGCACTGTTTCTGGCGCTCCCATTGCATTAACAGGTAATTTGTGGGGCAGTTCTAGGGAATCTGGTCCTTGGGCGGCATCGGCTACCGGAGGATTCACAAATGATGCCAATACATCGGGCGGGGCAGCAATTATAGGAGGAACGGCAAATTGCCCTGGTGCGATGGATATACCGGCTCATACTTTTACGGGCGGCGGTCCAAATACTACTCAGTATGCGCAAATCAGCGGGTATTTCATTCTCAGCAAACCCGGCAAGACCGCAAAGCCATGGTACGGCCAAGATGTTCAAATCGAAAACCTTGATCAACCTATTTAACGATGGCTGACTTTCCCGCGCTAAACCCGCAGATCCGCACCTACACACCAGCGGAATACCCAAACACGCCTATTGCGCCAATGGATAGCGCCGAGATTGGCGTGCGTCACACCAACGGCAAGATTAATACTATTTTGCGCCTTGCATTTGCCGGCATTTCGCAGGACACAAAAGATGACATTATTGCTCACTACAGCTTCCATGCACGCTTCGCATCGTTTGATCTAACCGCCACAACATTGCTTGGCTCTGGTATCACCGTACCAGCTGGCTATCAGTGGATTTATGTAGGCCCGCCTGCTTTTGAAGAGGTGCCGGGCGTGATTACGGCTAGCGTTGAGCTGGAGATGGTTTTGCCGTTGACGCTATGACTGTATTTCCCTCCATAGCGCCTAACCGCATCAGCTACGACCTGGGCCGACTAAACATTGGCGAGGTCTCAACGTTCGGCGGCCCAGTCAGATTTAGACATTCGAGCCTGGTCAATGGGCACGCAATCAATATCAGCTACACCGGCCTAACGCAAGCGCAAGTCAATCAGTTTCGGCAGCACTATGTCGAAAGCGGTGGCACACATGCCTATTTCACCGTGCCCAGCATTGTCTGGGGTCGTTATGCCGCTGTTGCCAGCGACTCGACCTATCGCTATGCCGCGCCACCGGCTGAAGCGCACATGGGTCTGTATTACAACGTCGAGATTGTCTTACGGATTACCGCTGGCACAAACCTGCTTTACATCTTGGATTGCGGCTCGGTGAGCAACCGTCCATTGACTGAAGTCTCGACTCTAGTGTTCAAAGGCACAGCGCCGTTTATTCTGAATGCTGGTACTGCAAATCCAAACAGTCCCGCAGCTACACTGATTTTGCAGGGCGGAGGCGCCGCTTCTTCATGACAAGCGCAACCACAGTCCAAGTCCGCCTGCAGTTGCGTGCCGACACTGCAGCAAATTGGACTGCCAATAATCCAGTCTTGCTGGCCAACGAACTGGGCCGCGAGACCGATACCGGCAAAATCAAGATCGGCAACGGCAGCACTGCTTGGAGCAGCCTTGCCTACCAGCCTTTTGGCGCCCAGATCACCAACGCCGACATCAGCGCTACGGCCGAGATTGCCGTCAGCAAACTGGCCGATGGTTCTGCCCGCCAACTGCTGCAGACCGCTGCCAATGGCACCGATGTCGAATGGGCCAGCAACATCGACATCCCTGGCACGCTGGATGTCACTGGTGCGGCAACGTTTGACAGCTCGGTCACCATCACCGGCGACCTAACAGTCAACGGCACGACAACCAACATCAACACCACCAATCTGGTAGTCGAGGACAAAAACGTCATCCTCGGTGATGTAACCACGCCTTCCGATTCCACCGCCGACGGTGGCGGCATCACGCTCAAGGGCGCAACAGATAAGACCATCACCTGGATCGACAGCACCGATGCGTGGACACTGAGCGAACACGTCAGCATTGCTAGCGGCAAGGAATACCGCATCAATGGCACCAAAGTGCTGGATGCGACCAGTCTCGGCAGTGGTGTTGTCAGCAGCAGCCTTACCAGCGTTGGCACCCTTAGCGGTTTAACCGTCGGCGGCGATATCACGCTTAATGCGCAGTCAGACCTGCGGTTTGCCGACAGCGACAGCAGCAACTGGGTCGCATTCCAGGCCCCAGCGACAGTTAGCAGCAATGTCACATGGACTCTGCCCAGCGCTGATGGCAGTAGCGGTCAAGCCCTCAGCACCAACGGCACCGGAACACTGAGCTGGGCTGCCTTTGCGGCATTGGCCACGGTTCAGACGTTTACTGCTGCTCAGCGCGGCACAGTCTCGGCACTTACCAGTGCTACAACGGTGACCCCAGATTTTGCTGTTGCCAACAATTTCAGCCTCACGCTGGCGCACTCGCTGACGATTGCAAACCCCAGCAATCAGACGGCCGGGCAAAGTGGCGCCATTGTGATTACGCAGGGCAGTGGCACTGCTTACACTGTGTCTTACGGCAGCAACTGGAAATTCTCCGGCGGCACGCCAACGATGAGCACCGGCCTTAGCAGCGTTTCAGTGCTGGTGTATTACGTCGAAAGCGCCAGCCGGATTACCGCACAACTGCTTACCAACGTCACCTGATGATTGTCCCCGGTTCGGCCAATCCACTATTGCTGCGCAGTGCCGTAACGCAATACCAGGTCTCCAGAAGCCTTCGCTTCAACAGTAGTGACAGTGCCTACTTGTCCAGGACGCCTAGTGCCTCCTCTACAAACAGGAAAGCTTCAACATACGCTTTCTGGATGAAACTGGATTGCAGGAACTCAGCAGGCACGCAGGGATCCAATACTGTCCTTAGTTGCTATGACAACGTGGGGCCGTATGCTCTGTATTGGAACTTTCTAAGCGAAGCGAACGGGCGTAAATTGTCAATGAGCCTAGGGGGCGCGTCTGACTTCGGCGTCACGTTTGCCCCTTCTTTCCGCGATCCTTCGTCTTGGTATCACGTCGTCATTGTCATTGATACTGATAATGCGACCAACTCAGATCGCATTAGGCTTTACGTGAATGGCACTCGTGTTACGGCTACTTCTAGCGCCTCGTGGCCAACCCAAGGGTATCAGCCAACAACATTCATCAGCGGCAGAAATACAAACATTGGTGTTGACTTTACCACCTCATACGCAAACTACTTCAACGGCCTCCTCGCCGACATCCACTTCATCGACGGCCAAGCGTTAGACCCCACCAGCTTCGGCGAGTTCTCCGCCACCACCGGCGTGTGGATGCCCAAGGCGTACACCGGCACCTACGGCACCAACGGTTTCCGCCTGGATTTCAGCGACAACTCCGCAGCCACGGCCACCACGCTCGGTAAAGACGCAGCGGGCGGCAACAACTGGACGCCCACAAACTTCAGCGTGTCGTCTGGTGCAGGCAACGATTCCCTCGTAGACGTTCCCACTAATGGCAGCGAGGTTGATACGGGAAGTGGCGGGCAGGTGAGGGGGAATTATGCGACTTTAAATCCGCTAAACAAAGGCACCAGCATTAACCTTTCAAATGGTAATCTAGATTATTCGCAGGCCAGCACCAGCACCAACAACCGCTGCATATCCACAATTTATGTTTCAAGTGGAAAGTGGTATATAGAGCATACCGTTAATGCCACAAATGCTGCGATGGTTATTGGAATCGCAAGCGCATCTGAGTCGCCATCATCGAACTATTTTGGCTCTACTTCAAAATCCTATGGCTATGCGGCAAATGGTTTGAAATACAACAACGGCTCGGGTTCAAGCTACGGCGCTACATATGGAAGCATTGGGGACGTTATCGGACTCGCATTTGATACTGATGCTGGTACATTGACCTATTACAAGAATGGCGTAAGTCAGGGAACAGCCTTCACTGGTATCCCTGCGGATTCTTATTACTTCGGGCAAGGTAACAACTCTGAGGGTTACAGTGGCTCGTTCAACTTCGGCCAACGTCCCTTCGCCTACACCGCCCCCAGCGGCTTCAAGGCGCTTTGCACGGCAAACCTGCCCGCCCCAGTAGTCACAAAGCCTTCGACGGTTTTCGATACGGTTTTGTGGACAGGCAATGGCAGCTCTCAGAGCATCACCTTGCCTGGCGGATTTAGCCCTGATCTTGTGTGGATCAAGCAGCGCAACGGCACTGATTGGCACGCTCTGTTCAATACGATTGTTGGCGCAACCACTCGCCTGTTTAGCAACTCAACCAACGCAGAGGCGACTAACGCCCAAACCTTGACCTCGTTTAACTCCAATGGCTTTTCCGTTGGTAATACCAATGAGGTGAATGGTAGCGGTAGCTCCTACGTCGCCTGGACCTGGGACGCCGGCAGCTCCACCGTCACGAACACACAAGGCTCCATCACTTCTAGTGTGAGGGCGAATGCCAGTGCGGGGTTCTCGATTGTTACTTATACGGGTAATGGGACAGGTGGAGCTACTGTCGGTCACGGCGGACTAGTTAATCTTGCCAACGGCATGATCATCATTAAGCGCCGCAATAGTGCTGTCAACTGGTTTGTTGGACATGGATCCCAAGGATGGACAAAAGTATTCGAAGGGTTAAACACAACTGCTGCCATTTCAACCACTTCGGCCGCGTGGAATAACACGTCACCTACTTCAACCGTGTTTACGCTCGGCACTGAAACGAGCATGAACGGAAACGGCGGCACATTTGTTGCCTACTGCTTCGCCCCAGTAGCCGGGTACTCTAGTTTCGGCTCTTATACAGGCAATGGCAGCACAGATGGGCCGTTTGTTTATACCGGGTTTAGGCCAAGGTGGTTGTTAATCAAGCGATCTGACACGAGTGGAACCAATTGGAATATGCGTGACTCGGCTAGAAACTCTTACAATACGGCAAACTCCGGTTTGTTTGCAAACTTGTCTAATGCTGAAAGCACTCAAGCTGATATTGATATTTTGAGCAATGGATTCAAAATAAAAGATGCCGGCGGTTCCGAAACAAACGCAAATGGTGGCACATACGTGTGGGCAGCCTTCGCTGAATCGCCTTTCGCTTACAGCCGCGCCCGCTAGTAGTGAACACGACTTCTGGGCCTAGCCCCATGTAACCAACCGGACCTCCTGCCATGTTCATCCTCCGCAACGCGCCACTGTCGCCGGACGTGGCGTTCATCGACATCAACGACATCCAGCGCCCGGCCAACTGGCTCAGGCTTGCCAGCGTGGAAGAACGCGAAGCTGCTGGCATCACCGAGGTGCCTGATCCGAAACCGTACGATCAGCGTTTTTACTGGGGCTACGACGCCGACGGCGCCCTCATCCCGAAAGATCACGCCCAACTCGTCGAGCAGTGGACTAACCAGACCCGTACCACCGCCGGCACGTTGCTGACGCCAAGCGACTGGATGGTGATTCGCGAAGCGGACAACGGTATCGCCGTGCCTGCTGACTGGCGCACCTGGCGCGAAACCGTACGATTGGCTGCCGGCAGCAAAGTGTTCGAGATCCAACAGACCACCGACACCGCCGGTTTGGCTGCCTACGTTACTGGTGCTGATTATTCCGCTTGGCCCAGTGACCCCAATGCTCCTGTTGCTGTCGATAGCGAGGAGGGCTGATGGCGGTTAAGAGCAAGCAAGGTGCTGCCCGAATTGAGCATCAACCGGGACCGCCCAAGTCAACCCGGCAAGGCTTTGGGCAACATTCACGTCCACGCCGTCGAGGCAAAAAGCCTTTGCGTGGCCAAGGTCGATAAACTGGAGCCATGATCGAGGTCATCGCTGCTATTGCTGGGGCGTCCATCAGCGTTGCGGCGATGGGAGCTATGGGCTTCAGCAAACGCAACGACGAAGCGCGTGATGCTGTTATTAGGTTGACCGCTGCTGTAGAGCACATTGCCACGCAGCTAGAGGTGCTGCATGTTGACATCAAAGAAGATCGCCGCGAGACATTTCAACGCATTAGTGGAGTTGAGCAGCGTGTCGCTACGCTGGAAGCACGCCCACATCGCTAAGCCGTGGACTTCCTTTCCCACCCCGCCTTCTGGATCATCGTTGCTGCTGCATCTGAGCTGATCGCACTTAGCCCGCTCAAAAGCAATGGCGTCATCCAGCTTGTGTTTCAGATCTTGAATCTGCTCAAAGCAAAAAAGCGCTAGAGGTTGGCTGGCGTCAGTGGTGGTTTGAACTAACCCTGCCAACCAAGCTAGATCGGGCTGAGGCCGAATGGCACGCAGCGCAGCCCAAGGATCCAGAGCCAATCATTGTGCATCATCCAATTGACGATGCCTTGCAGACTGGCGAAAGCCGACTGCTAGGCGGCCCTATCAGCATTCATGCGCCATGGGAACGCCAGTAAAGCCATCAGACCTGTTTAGGTACTACAAGCACGGATCGCCGCACCAGATGGCGGCCATCGTTGAATTGGAGGCCGAGCTATTAAAGCGAGTGCCAGATCTCTTTAATAGAGATCAGGCATGGTTTAAAACATGGAGCCAAGCCGGCAAGCAACAAGAACCCGCAAAGCTGTCACCCGGCAGTCCATTCAGCAGCCGCCTTACACCGCACATCACGCTCGGTGAATTTGCACTTAATCAAGAAGCGCGGCGCTTTACAAGGCAGGATCAGATCGACATTGCCGCTGAACTTGCCGAGTTCATGGAACGTGCGCGCAAGGCTTTTGGCGGCAAACCAGTCGTGATTACAAGTGGCTACAGGCCACCTGCCATCAATTTGCAGGTTGGTGGCGCTAGCAGCTCGGAACACTTATATCAAAAGGGGTGCGGTGCAGTTGACTTTTATATCAGCGGCGCTGACATCAATGAAGTGCAGGATTGGTGCGATAAGAACTGGCCCTATAGCCTTGGCTACGGCGCGCCAAAGGGGTTTGTGCATCTTGGGATACGAAAAGGTAGGCCCAATGTGAGATGGGACTATTAGAATGACGTAGCAGCCGCTACCGACGGCATGGCGATAACAGCAACACGGCTATCGCCAGAGCTGATTGAGATACGCATACCGTATCACAGCTTTAAGGATTCCTCAACATTTTTGCTTGCATCGGATATTCACCTGGATAATCCGAAATGCGACCGCAAACTTTTTCTGCAGCATCTAGATGAGTGCCGAGCCATTGATGGCAAGGCGCTTTTTTTTGGTGATGTCTTGTGCCTGATGCAAGGCAAGAAAGATCGGCGCGGCAGCAAGGGCGACATCAGACCTGAGCATCTTGGTGGGAATTATTTTGATCTAGTCTTCCGCGAATGCGCTGATCTGCTTAAGCCTTATGGCGACATGATTCTGATGATGGGCGACGGCAACCACGAAACAGCAGTCCTGAACAATCAAGAAATCGACCCGTTAGAAAATATGGTTCGGTTGATGCGCAACGATGGTGCGGTCACCGAGCATATGGGCTATCAGGGCTTTGTGCGGTTTGTCTTCCATCAAGAAGAGCAAGGTTGCGTCAGGACTTGTACTTTATTCTTCCACCATGGCGCATGGGGCGGCATCGTCACCAAGGGCACCATGGGCGGCGGTCGCTATTCGCAGATTGCGCCTGATGCTGACATTGTGCTCAATGGGCACAACCACGAGCGCAGCATGGTGGCGCATCCGTGCTATCGCATCAATGCCAACGGCAAAGCATGGATTGAGCAACGCTGGCATTTGCAGACCGGCACCTACAAGCAGGAGTTTGGCGCTACTGGCGGCTGGGCAATTGAGCGGATTGTGATGCCAAAAAGCCTTGGCGGGATTTGGTTGACGCTGCAGCCACGAAAGCGCGGCGGCGTTGATGTATCCTGCAGCCCAACCGTATGAAGCAGTACGTCCTAGAGATTGAGTACACCATCGTGGTGGAGTCAGAAGAGGATGATCCAGAGGCGGTATCGGACAATTTCGTGGCGCGGCTCACTGAGTTAGCGCCATCTAATGACCACATCCTGGGCCTCAGTGTCCAGGTGCTACCGATACCGGAACTGCGTGGATCACTTGATTGACGGCTCAAACCTTATCCACAAACGCAATGCAAAGCATCAGTTCAGGCAACAAATCTTTGAAGCATGGAGCCATCAATGCGCCTATTGCGATGCAGTAGCCGACACCTTGGATCACGTCAAACCACGCCATAAGGGCGGTGCTACTATCGCTGCAAATTTGGTGCCAGCGTGTCAAAATTGCAATCGCAAAAAAGGCAGCGAAGATTGGCGGGAATGGTTCAGCCGTCAAAATTCTTGGTCTGTAGAGCGCGTTCTAAAGATTCAGGATTGGTTGCTTGATTGAGCATCTGATGATAAAAAATTAACGCCTGCCATGCCTGTTTGTGTTCGATGCACATACCATTCAGGCACACGCGATAAGAATCCTCCATTTTGTACATCGTTGGTTCCGGCATGGCCAAGCGGGGTATTGTCTAGGGGATTGCTCATCAGCATACGCAGGCGGCTGATGCCACGCTTTTCGTAGTTTTGCAATCTGGTTCTTGGGATGCCTAGGAGTTTTTCTAGTTCTGCCCAGCTCGTAGGCCTAGCAAGCATTCTGGCCTTTAATACTTGTTTGGTGGTTTCGTCTAAATATTTTTCAAAGCAATCCATCATGTCGCGTATTTCTTGTTTTATTTCTACTGAATCATCAAACGAATTAGGATCTGCAATGGTGTCAGAAATGCAACTGCTTTCAGCATCGGAAATCTTTTGATCCAAACTTGTGACGCGATACGATTGCTTCAGCAAATACGACAACTGCTCTGGTGCCATCTCCATTGCTGTTGCGGTTTCCATGATCGACGGCGCTCTACCTAGATCATGGCTTAGCTGCTGAACAGTACGGTTTAGCTTGTATAACGTCTCATGCAAACTTGATGGCAGTTTGATCATGGCATCGCTCTGGATCAATGCCCTAGTGATGCCTTGGCGAATCCACCAATAGGCGTAGGTCGAAAACTTGTAGCCGCGTGATGGGTCAAATAGCTCCACAGCACGCGCAAGGCCGATATTGCCTTCTTGGATGAGGTCCATAAATTCAAGGGTCTTATTGTTGCGCTTGTCATACTTGCGGGCAACATGCACTACAAGTTGCAGGTTGGACTGGATAAACCGCTGCCGTGCGCGTTCGCCACTGCGATATTCGCGCCGCTCTGCATTGGTTAACTTTCTATCTAAATCCTTTAATTGTTGCCATCTGGCTACACGCCTGCCTAGTTGTATTTCTTGCTGCGCTGTCAACAGTGGATATTTAGCAATACTGTTGAGATAGTCTTTGATGCTGTCAGCCATGATGAATCCACTGGTTCACACAATGGAAGCACAGTTCCATGGCGCAGCCAACGCTAACATGCTGCGGCAGTTACACGCTGCAAAAGATTGGAACGCATTACTGGAATATGGCTTGCTGCTGGCCGAGCAAGAAGCCAGCCAGCGGTCGCAGATTAAATGGTTAGCAGCAGAAGCCATGAGATCATGCAGCATCCAAGATTGGCATTTGGCCGCGGCTAAGGAATTGCTTGGAGGCCGTGACTAGCTTGTCGCCGTTGTAGCTGCCGGTGATGGCATAACTGATTGCCGGTCGTTGGCTCATGCGCCAGAACACCATCTGACCGATTTTGAGACCGGGATAGATAGGCAACGGCTGCAACTGGCGAGCGTTTTTTAGCTCCAGTGTCAGACTGCTGCCGTGCCAGCCGGGATCGGCATAACCGGCGTGCAGGTTTTCATAGCCCTCTCGTGCGCGACTTGACTTGAGAAAAAACAAACCTGCAATGTCCTCAGGCATATTGAACATTTCCATAGTCTGCGCAAGGATGAACTGCCCCGGCACCAATTCGTATGGATGCTCGACTGAGTATCGGTTGATGTCTAAAGGGATCATCTGATGCCCTTGGACCGATTCAAGCATGATCGAATTGCCAAGCCGCAAGTCAAGGCTGGCTGGATTGATCAATTCAGGATCGTAATCCTGCACCATTGAGCAATCGCGGATTAAATCTTGAATTTCGTGGTCTGAGAGAATCATCGGTTTTGATTGAGATAACGCGTTTGCCGCTTACGTTTTTAGCCGAAGACCATTGCAAACTGTATTTGCTGACAATCGTCTCTGGTGATTGCTGCGTGTACCAGCGGCATTGACAGCTTTCGCAACGTCGGCGTCTAATAATAGTGCCATCGTCTAGTTTGTTGGTCATTACAACAAACGTTTTACAACCTGCGCACATGGGGCATTTGGTGTGGACTGCTGGCATCGCTCTTCGAGTTCTTGGGCCATATAAGCAGCAGAACGCAGCATGGCGCTCAGGGTGATCGGCCGCATGTCTTTCCAGCAGGCATAACGGATCGCGTGCCGGAAGCCCATGGATATATTGCCGTCACCCAATTTACGCGCTGCCTCGATCTCTTCGCGGCTCATCCTGATGTTGACGGTAAAATTGCGGCCTTTATTTCTAGGGCTGCGGTCATTGGCATTGGCCACTGGCCAGCGCCTCCCGCATGTCACACTCAATCAACTCAGCAATGCGTTGCTGATACAGGCCGGTATAGGTGCAGCAGGTGCGGCCAGATTGCTGATATAGCCACTCAAGATAATCCTGCCGCTGCTGGTCAAGAATCGGGTTTGTCACTGATCAACTCCATCAGTTTCAAGATGTGCTCAGCAAAGCTGACGTGTGTCATTACCGCATGAGTGCCAGGGGGGCGCCCATAGGACGCCTCCCACCACTCCTTAAATGCAGCTTCAAGGGTGGTCTGGTTCATCAGAATGCAGGCAATTCGGGTTCGGCTTTGGCACGCGGCAGATATTCAAACCGCGTCACACTTAAGACGTGCTTGTAGCGTTTGCTGCCGCTTTCTTTGTCCTGCCACTCTTGGCGACGAATGCCGCCGGTGACCATGATGCTGTCGCCTTTCTTACAGTTGTCAGCAATCATCTCGCCGCCCTTACCCCAGACTTCTACATCAATGGCATTGTTGATGTAATTGCCTTCCTTGTCCTTGCCTTCGCTGATACCAGCACCAAAGTTGCAAACAGAAGTGCCAGAATCAAAGAATTTAATTTGCGGTTCGCTGATGATGCGAATTACGCCAGACGCATACAAACTCATGGTTTGATTGGTGTGATGGAATGTGTTTGTTCAAAGGCCAATACCGCTGACAGTGGATACCTGACGCGGGATTGACCGAGCGCTAAGCCTAGCTTGTTTACGGTGTAATAGCTAGGCCCTTGCTTGCGTAAACGTTGAGATTTTATTGAGCTTGGCCGCAGCCCCCAACGTTCAGCCAATTGCTCAGTTGTCAGATACGGTTCCGTCAATTTCGGTCTCCTTTTCGAGCATGAGTTGCAGCAACTGATCGTGCTGTTCTTGCGTGATCTCACCCGCTTCAAGCCGTGCTGTCATGCGCGGCTGCAAATCTTCGAGGTCTTTGAGCGTTTTGGCTTTGGCGATTGCTGCCTTGCCAGCGGTAAAGGTTTTGCTGCTGTCAACCTTGGTGGTAGCGGGCAGATTAGCGGGTTCGATTGGCGTGATCGTGACAGGCTCGGCCTGATCCATTTCGTCGGTGCTGTAGACACCGGACATGTCGGCTGGAAACGCCTTGCGCAATGCCAGTGCTTCTGAGCATTTGGCGATCATGGCCGCTGGCATCTTGGACCACAGCCCTTGACCAGCGTTGTAGTCAGCAAAGCGCGCAACGCCTACAAATGGATGCTGACTGCCTTTGCGATGCACGATTGTCTTGGCCGCGGCAGGTGGCTTGCTAGAGAGCCATACGTCCTTCCATTGGCCCTCATCATCGCACCAATAGGTCTCGCTGCCGTCAAGCTGGCCGGTGCGCTCTGCAATGGCACGCAAGCCATCAATCCCGGCTTGAATGGTCATCTTGCCGCCACGCTTAATCGCGTAAATCTGCTTTGAAAATGGATCCAGTCCAGTGCGCTGGCAGGCATAGGCGAACAGTCTTAGCTCGTCATTGCTGCAACCTGGTGCAATGGTGCTGCTGATCAGTTGCTGCTGATCAGGCGTCCAAGTGGTGATTGCGGTAGACATCAGAACTCAATGGGTGAGATGGTGGATGTGAGCGCCCAGTTCGGCAGGCTGAGCATTTGCACGCTGGTGTCGCCATAGCCGGGCCACGAGTCGGCAGCCCTGCAGGTGGCGATCACGTCCAGTGCATTGTCGCGCATGGTCCGCCCTGCTGCCATGGCAGCCGCATCAAGTTCATAGACAGCAACGGCGTAGGGTGCCGTCTTTTCAACTGCGATAAACACAAACCGCTCAGCGCCATGCAGGCCGGCAAGATAGTGCGCTGCCTGCACGTGGTAACCGAAGCTGGCCACGCTACGGGCAAACGCTGCAGGGCTTGCGTCTTGGCAGGTTTTCAGGTCAACGATGGTGCTGCCTTGATACCAGTCCGGGCGGCATTTGCAGCGCAACCCAGTCGGCAGGTCATCCCACCAAAAGGATTGCTCAGCCTTGCCTTTGGCAAGCAATGCAGCAGCGGCAGGATGGTTGCGGACACTGGCGGCCATGCCTAGCGCAAGCGCCATGTCTGACTCGCTGACGGATTCAAGTCCCTCAGCGGCCATGCGCTCGGCTTGCTCCTTGCCTGCTTTGGTGTTGCGTGGTCCGCAGACGCCATAGCGTTGCAGCAGCTCGTCTGGTTCCAGCACGGCCGTATGGACCAACGAGCCGAGGCGCATTGCAGCAGTCGGCTCTACTGGCTTGCGGTTAGGGTCGAGGTAGCGCGCCCAATAGTGGTATGGGCTGCGCATAGCTTCCTTGAGATGGCTGGCGCTAACGGCTGGGTCGGCGTGGTAGTCGGCATTGGTGATGGTCATGCCTCAATGCCCTCGCGTAGACGGCGATGCAGACGGCTGGCTGGACCGTAGGTGGCGTACACCTCAGGGAATGCCAGTAGCAGCCGCTCGCGGTTGATCGGGTCAGCCTTGAGGCCTGCTTCGGCCAGCGCTTTAAAGAAACTGCCGGCGTATTGTTGTGCGGTTACAAAAGTCCAATAGCGATCTGAGTCGGTCATAGATTGGAGTGGTGAGTTTTGAGGCGGCTTGGTGAGGCCGCCTTTTTTATGCCGGATTGGGTGCGGCTCCGGCTGGCCGCGTAAGGTCAGCGCCCGAGGCAGTCCTTGGCGTACCATTCGGTGACCCAGCCGCCCTCTTCGCCTACATAAGGCTGAGCGACGGTAGGGAGTTGGCGAAGCCAGATCATGCCGGGCTGCGGAGCGCGGTGACCTTCAATCACCTCAGCTCGGAAAGAGCCTTCAGCGAACAGGTGCGAGGCGTTTTCAGCCCAGACCTTTTGGCCAACCATTAGCTCGTTGCCTGCCATGTCCAGCATCTGAATCGCAGCCTCTGGGCTGACGAGTGGAGGACCGTTTGCCTCCTGTCCCCATATCTTACACCGTGGTCAGCCGTGGTCAACCCTGTGCGGTCACACTCTGCAACAGTGCTTCAGCATCCTCGACCGACCGTGCCACGCCTGCAATACCACCTGCTGCCTGCACGGCATCAAGCCATTGCTGCTGCTCGGGCCTAAGCCTGCCTGTTGGGGTCTTGACCTCAATGGACAGGAACACAGCCACCGTGCTGCCAACCATATCGGGGGTCACGGTGACGCGCTTCCAGCCAATCAGGTCAGCGCTGCCCTTGCACAGGCCAAAGGTGACGGGTCTGCCGTGCTGGTCGCGCAGCGTGCCGGTGTTGTTGCGGAATAAGCGCGTATCACCACGGCTGCAGGCAATGCGGATCTCTTGCTGGATGCGTTGCTCGCTCAAACCATGCCGTGTCTTTTAGCCAACCTAGCCTGATACACCCGTTCCGCCCAGCCGCGTTTGTAGCCGCGTTGCTGCGCTAGCTCGCGGAGGGCTTCAAGGCTGCTGGCCTTGCCTTGCTCGCGTTTGGCTTCTGTGGCCCAAGGCTTTATTTCATCTAAATCGGCAAGAAAATATCCAGAACCTTTGCAATCGTCTAATCCAACTACCTTAAAACGCATCATTGGCTCATTTCTTATACAAATATCTTGCACTATGTATGGACCTTTGTGCCTGTCCGGAGAATTCAATGCAACTTTACATCCAACAGTTATGCCTTTGGCCGCCATCTCCACCAACTCACCCTCAACCTGCCTCAGCTCGCGTTGCTCCTCTGGTGCAAATACATGCCCGCAGTCGCGGCAGACTTGCGCGGCGCTTGGACTGGTGGCATAGCAAACCGGGCACACCTTGACGCTTGGTGCCTGGTCGCGGTCTTTGCGAGCTAGCCCGTCTAAGCTCCAGTCGCGATGCTCTAAGTGGTGGCCAAGCCGCAGCGTGTTGCCAACATGATCAAGCACCACTGCCACCTTGGCGCCTGATGGCCTGAGGCACCTGCCGATCATCTGCAGATGCAGGCTCTCGCTAGCTGTTGGCCTAAGCAGGATGCAACCCCCGACGCTGGGCACATCCACGCCCTCGCCAATCAAGCTGCATGACGTAAGCACCTTTAGCCTGCCGGTACCAAGCGCTGTCAGCAGGTCGCTGCGTTGCTCGCTCCCCATGGTGCCATCAATGCTGGCGGCTGCAATGCCATGGCTTGTAAATAGCGCAGCCACGGCCTCGGCATGGGCAACGCTGCAGCAGAACGCAATAGCCGTCTGGCCTGACAGGTGCTTGCGGTAGTGGCCAACGATGTCACCCATGATGGTGCCAACGCGCTGTTCTGCTTCCTTTGGCGCATAGTCGCCCATCTGCTTACGCAAGCCTTTGGCATCGAACCCTGGCGGTGCCAGCACACGGGCATTGGCCAGATAGCCGTTATCCGTCAGCCATTGCGCTGACGGTCCCTGCACCATGGCCTGATACCACTCGCTAAGGCCGCGGCCATCGGTCCGGCATGGCGTAGCCGTAACGCCTAGCAGGTGGGCTTGCTGGAAGTGTTCGATCACCTTGCGCCATGTGCCGGCATTGGTGTGGTGCGCCTCATCGATAATTAACAGCTGAAAAAAGTCCGGCGGTATTAGGTGCAGCCTGCGGGCAAGCGTTTGCACACTGGCCACCTGCACGCCATGACTTAGGTCCATGCTGTGGCCTGCACGTATGCAACCGTGCGGCATCGGCATGGCACGGCTGGCCTGATCGAGCAGCTCCTGCCTATGGACCAGCACGCAGACGCGGTTGCCTTTCTTGGCGGCCTGCTGGGCGATATGGGTGAAGCAAGTTGTCTTTCCAGACCCGGTAGGCATAACAGCAAGAACATTGCGCTTTCCTAGTTGGTATTGAAAGCGAATGTCGTTCACTAGCTGTTGCTGGTATTGCCTTAGCTGGATTGTTTTCTGATCCATTTTCTTACTGGCGTGCTTGCAATGCGCTCCATAGACCAGCCTTTTGTGTAGCGCTGGTAAAAATTGGAATAACTCATGCCAAGCTCTTCAGCCCATTCGCGTGGAAATAGAGATTTGCCATTCCACTCGATGGGTTGAGCTTGTGGCGCAAAATGCTCGCGGGCGTGGTCATTTTGCGTCATGACCTGCAGGTTACTGGGATCGTTGTTGTGCTTGTCGCCATCAATGTGATGCACAATTTCACCGCGTTGAAGCGGTCGGCCAAGTATCTGCTCGGCCACAACGCGATGCTCGTGCCTCCCATGTCGCTTGCGGTAAGTCGTTTCCTTGATGACATCAAACCGTGCAAGCTGTGCTGCACGGTTATTGGCTCGGCGCTTTTGCTCTGGCGTGATGTAATGCGGGTCACCGTAGCGGCGCACGCGTTGAGCGTGCATTCCGCACATTCCATGAGAACTGCGCGGCTTGTCACATCCATCAATAGAGCATTGCTGCGGCAAGGTCTTACAGGCGGAGGATAGGCAAGATTTTAGCATGTGCCCCCGCCAGTGGGCAGCACAGCTAGGACTGATTTATGCCCTAGCTGGTACTGCAGGCGGATGTCGGTGATGAGTTGTTGTTGGTAGGGGCGGAGGTTCATCACACAAGCTCTCCCTGCTTATTGCTGGCCACGGATGCGAGGTTCTTGACTGCGCAGTTGAAATATGAAGGCTTCAGCTCAAAGCCGACAAAGCGGCGTCCTGCTTGGATGCTGCAGTAACCCTCTGATCCGATGCCCGCAAATGGTGACAGCACCACATCACCTGGATTGCTCCACAGCTGCAGGCCGCGGCGGATCACCTCTAATTGCAGCGGGCAGATGTGCCGCTCGTCCTCATTGGCGCGTGCGCTTCGGTACTGCAGCGTGTCGGATGGGTTGATATCCATCCACACCGGGCTGGCATACCGCTGCCAGATGTTGATCGAATCTTTGATCGGATCCTTGGTCTTCGGCGGTGGATTCTCACCTGCAAACTCAGTGAACGGACCAGCCACCGGCTCCGGGTTATCGCCCAGCTTGCGCACAGTCACCAGATAGTCGGGGATGCCCTGACGGCTAAGCGCCGAATCCTTACGCACCTGCTTATGCAACAATCCGATCGCCTTGGTGCGCTGCATCGCGGTCACCGGATCCTTCCAGATGCATACCTCGCTGTGAAATACGAAACCAGCAGCCTGGAAGATGCGCAGCATGTCGCCGCGAAAGTCCTTGACGCCGATGAATCCATCGCGCTCTTTGCTGCTCGGCAGGTTCATGCAGTGGAAACTGATCAGCCGACCTGGCATCATCACCCGGTGCAGCTCAGTAGCCAAGAACGAGAAGTGATCAAAGAACTCCTGCTCAGTGCGGCTATTGCCCATGTCGCGGTCGCTATTGGAGTAGGTATAAAGCGACGCAAATGGCGGGCTGAAGATGCTGTAGTGGATGGAGTTATCATCCAGCTTCTTGATGCTCTCAACGCAATCGCCCATGTACATGTCCCACCCGTCGCCGGACTTGTGCTCAGTGACATGCGGCGCCACTTGCTTTTGAATCTTCTTGAGATGTTCCATGGTGGTTTGTTTCATGATTTGAACCATTGATTCAGCCATTTGGATGCTGTCCGCCTCCTTGCGGCGGATGTTGTCGATCACACGCCCTTCGGCCACGTCATAAATGATGTGAGCATTGACAGGCTGCTGCTGACCAAATCGCCAACACCTGCGGATGGCCTGATAGAACGCCTCATAGCTGTGTGACAGGCCGACAAAGGCGACATTGTGGCAACCCTGAAAGTTGAGGCCAAATCCAAAAATGCTGGGTTTACTGACCAGCACGCGGATCTTGCCATCTTGAAAGTCAATGGCCGCTTGCCGTTTGTGGTCGTCGCTGTCACTGCCGCACACCTCAACCGCGCCATCAATGGCAGCGGTCAGAGCCTTTGACTCATCGTTGAGATCGCACCACACAAGCCACTGCTCGGTGTTGCCATTAGCTAGCCGCGCTGCTGCATCAACCCGCAGTTGCAAACTGGCCTTGCGCACCTGCCGCTGATCGCTCAATGTGCGGGCTTCCATGGCAAATAAAGCCATCTGGCCAGCATCGTCGGTGATCGCATCACGCGGCGTCTCAACAGTGCAGTCCTGGATGCGCAGTTCGGGCAGGATGAAGCTGCCATCCTCGTAACCAAGGTCGGACGGCTTGCGAATGGTCACCGCCCAGCTGCAAACCCATTCCCAGAACTTGCTGCGCGCATGACCCTTGAGCCGCCACTTAGCCGTATCGCCGCCGTCATGCACAAAGAACATGGCCAGCATCTCCGTGCGGGTCATGACGCCAATGAACTCAGCATGGTTGCCCAGCTCCATGTGGTCATTGGGCGCTGGTGTGGCTGAGCAAGCCAAGCGGTATGGCGTCAGGCTGAATGACTCAACGATCTGGTTGCGGATCTTGCCGGTGTATGCCTTGAGGATGCTGCTTTCATCCAGTACCACACCGTCAAAGCTGCTGGTGTCAAAGTGCGCCAGCTTTTCATAGTTGGTGATCGTGATGCCGGGCTTGACCTCAGCCTGCGTGGCAGCAAATGCGCACGGGATGCCGAACTTGCCACCCTCGCGCACGGTCTGATGCGCCACAGCCAGCGGAGCCAACACCAGCACATTGCCCCCAGTGTGCAGATGCACCTGATGCGCCCACTCAAGCTGCATGGCGGTCTTGCCCATACCGCAATCAGCCCAGATGCAGAACTTGCCAACACGGCAAGCCATGGTCACGATGTCCCGCTGAAACGGGAACAACGGCGCCGTGAATGCCTGTGGATCAAAGCCAGCAACAGGCGCAGCGGTTGATTTTGTTTTTAAGAAGTCTTGGTAGGTCATAGGCCGGTGATGGCCTTGCAACCGTAGCAGCGGTGGCTACACTGCGCAAGCCTCTCGCTGATTGAAGTGCGCCTAAGCCATCCAACCCATATACGGCTCAGCCCAGAACTGCTGCAGGGTCTCGATTCCTGGCGTGGTGACCGCATGAACCGCGCCACTGCCATCAGGCTGCTGCTTGAGCAGGCACTGCGCCTGCATCGTGACGGCATCCTGCCTGCTACCGGCAACAGGGATCAGGCATGAAGGCGATTGATTTCACCGAGGCCAAGCGGTTTGTTGATGCGCTTGGTAAGCCCGCTGGTGGCGTGCGCCTGCGTGCTTTTCTCCATAAAGAGCACCCATCAAAGGCCAGCGACGCAGGCCGCAAGGGCGGGTTCTCGCGCATCCTGATCAACCAGTGGCAGCACGAAGGCCGCGGCGTTTATGTCGTCATCAATGACGGCGGCGACAAAGACGCTGAGATCGCCACATGCCGTGCGTTCTTTTGCGAATGGGACAACCGCCCCGTCGAATGGCAACTGACCGCATGGCAAGAGCTTGGGCTGCCAGAGCCGACGATGCAGGTATCAACCGGCGGCAAGTCGATCCACAACTACTGGGTGCTATCGGACGCGATCACCACTGAGCATTGGAAACTACTTCAGTCGCGGCTGCTGGACTACGCCGACGCAGATCGCACAACCAAAAACCTTGCCCGTGTCATGCGGCTGCCCGGCACCTACCACGCCGGTGCTGATGGCCAGCTAGGTGACATGTGCAGCATTGTCGGGTTTACCGGCAAGCGTTATGCCGTATCAGACATTGAAGCCTGCCTTCCAGAAGAAGATTTCTATGTCCATCAAGCCAAAGCACGCCGCGAGTCCTACGACCCCGCCAGCCCTGAAGACATCCGCGAAGCGCTGGCATGCATCCCGCCACGCGAACCAGGCGGCAATACCTACGAGAAATACCGCAATATTCTGTGGTCGCTAAAAGCCATCGTCGGTGACGATCAGGCCATTGCGCTGATGGAAGCGCACAGCCCATCAGGCGTTAGCGGATGGAATGTGCGGCAGGTGGCGCTGTCCGGCGGCGATCAGATCAATCCAGGCACGTTCTGGTACTGGGCAAGGCATCACGGATACCGCTCGCCAGCACTTGCCACGCTGCCATCGCGTCGGCCGACCGCTGCTGCAGACCCAGACGAAGCAGTCAACCTGCAGCTCTACAGCAAAACCGGCACCGAATACCTAGATCTGGTTGTTCGGCATGTGTTCCATTACCCCGAGCAGCGGTGGATCTGCGTTGACGGCATCCTGCATTGCTGGGACGGCAAGCACTACAAGCCATGCCCCGATGAGGAACTGACGCCGCAGATCGCAGCATTCCTGTCGATGGTGTACGTGATCAACAGCAACAGCGGCACACCAGAGCACCCATGGAAGCGGCCGAAATATGTGGATGAAGCCCTGGCATGGATGCGGCGTCTGCTGCCACCGGTTGAGGTCAACCCGCACACCGCGATCAACTGCCGTAATGGCGTAGTCAGCTGGTCATGGGATCACCGCAAGGTGCAGGTGATATTCGAGCCGCATCACCCCGACCGCGCTTTTACCTATGTCACGGCCTACGACTACGACCCCGAAGCCAACCCGCAACACCTTTGGCGCCTGCTAGAGGCAGTCGAGCCTGGCGACCGCGACACCTTGCAGCGCATTCTCGGCAGCGGGCTTGATCTAGCCAAATACCGCGCCACACGCGGTAGGCCACGCGCAGTCCTCATGATCGGTGAGGGCAGCAACGGCAAGGACACCATCCGCACTGCATTACGCGACACGCTCGGCAGCCGTAATTTCACGTCCTGCACATTGGCCGATTTCCGTCAATACGACACAGGCCGCAAATTCCCTATCGCGCCGCTTCGTGGCGCCTCCGTTAACTGGAGTAGCGAAAACAGTCAGTTTGTCCATATTGACAATTTGCAGTCGCTTAAAGCTGCAATCAGCGGTGAGGAATTGAGCTACGAATTGAAGGGCGTTCAGGAATCCCAGTTCGTGCCATCTGCTTTGTTTGTCTTCAACCTAAACAAAGACCCATCGCTGGCTGGTGATCAGGTTGCCATCGAAACTCGTTTTCATGTTTTTAAGTTTCGCAAGACATTTATGGCGACACCAACTGAATCCAACCACATACAAGCCGATCCAAGATTAAAGGATGATCCTGCCTTTATTCAGCAAATGATTTGTCCTGCATTTCTTAATTGGCTGCTAGAAGGCTTGATGCTTGCCGTTGGTGATGGTATCGATTACAGCTCAGGCAGGCAGGCAATGGAAGATGTCAGGCGCGCTAGTTGTCACCTATGGGAGTTCTGCGATGCTGTTGGCCTTACCTTTGAGCCAGGATCACAAGTGAGTGTTGGGCGTGTCTACGACGCTTTGCAATCTTGGTATCGAGAAGAAGGCTATCTGGACAAAAATGATCGCTGGTTAGTTGATCCTCCAGGCGATCGAACGGTCAAGGCAAGGCGGCTTCTGGTCCCTGCACTGCGCCAGATCTTCCCGAAACTTGCGTCCGAACGCGGCTCTGGCAAGTCCCGTGAGCGTCTCATCATGGGTCTCAAGTTGGATCCATGGACATGATGTCGGACGCAACTAGCGTCCGATCGGACGCAAGTCGGACGCAAATTTCGGACGCAAAAACCCTGTCCCTATCTTTCTTTTTACCCTTTCGGACGCTAATAGGGGTAAAAAATCAATAAAAGAAAAAAAGAGAGGAAATGTAACAAGGTGAACATTGTGGATTAATAGGGGGGGATAAGGAAAAATGCCGATTTTGCGTCCTCCCTTGCTACGACTAGGTTTTTTGCGTCCGACAACAGCTCACTTGCGTCCGAACCCAGTCAGGGACTAGGATTTTGCGTCCGACCCCCTCTAGCAACCAAATGCGTGAAATTAAAGTCCGGTTTGATGAGGCTGACCTGGTGGCGCTCGACCAGCAGGCGGCAGTGGCTGGCATGTCGCGTGCAGAACTCATTCGTAGCCGGGCGCTTGTGTTGAATTGCGACAATGGACTTACCGTTGCTGACTATCACCGACTAACGTCTGCCGCAACTGCTTACCTGCGCGGCGATATTCCCCGTCGATTGGTTGAGCAGCTTGTCGCTTTTGTCATTACATGGATCCCATCCTCGTCTCAACCAAACAGCAACCCGTCATCGATCGACTGAGCGACATCACCGACATGGCCCTTGCGTGCGCCGCCGCGGTCATGGACAATGCCACCGATGATGGTCAGCCCATCCCCGCTGAACTGGTCGCCAATTTTCAAGGCGACTTCGATCGCATCATCGATTACCTCACCCATGCAGCTAGTGTCTGATCCTGTTAATCACCCTGACCACTACACCGCCAGCAGCATTGAATGCATTGATGCCATCCGCGCAGCACTCACACCAGACGAATGGCGCGGATACATCAAAGGCAATGCAATGAAATATCTCTGGCGCGAACGGCTTAAGGGTGGCGATCAGGATCTGGCTAAAGCCGTTTGGTATCTCACTCACCTGCATCAATGAAACTCATCACCACCCAAGGCGATCTCGCCTATGCGCTGCGTACCGTGGCGCCCGCTATCGCCACCAGCACCAGTCACCCGATCCTGAGTTGCGCGCTGGTTGCCGCTGCTGATGGCCGCATGACCATCACCGGCTTCAACCTGGACCTTGGCATCAGCGTCAGCGTGCCAGCAGCAGTAGAAGCAGCCGGCACCGTTGCATTGCCTCATAGGCTGCTAGCAGGCCTTGTGAGCCGTTTTGAGGATGGCGAGGTACTGACCCTCTCGGATGGCGCTCTCGTGGCTTCTGGGGCCTCCTACGGGCTTGCTGTGCAGGATGCGGCCGATTACCCCGCCTTGCCTGTAGTTGAGGCCGATTGCACCGAACTGATGCTGTCAGCCGGTGTACGCGCCTGCCTGCCATGCACCAGCACCGATATCAGCAAAGCAATGCTGCAAGGCATCCACCTCGCCAGTGGTCACATGGAGGCAACAGACGGCCATCGCCTGATGCGCTATGCCGTAGACCTGCCCGATGGCATTGACCTGGTGCTACCAGCCAGCACCATGCGGCTACTTCAAGATCAAGCCGTCACGATCGCGCACGCTAGTGGTCAGGCCGTTATCACCACTGCCGATGGCATCACCATCTACAGCCGCATTCTTGATGGCAAATACCCAGACGTCGCGGCACTCATCCCGCCAAAGTTCAAGCACACCATCACCGCAGACCGTCATCGCCTAGCCCGTTGCCTAGAGCGCGTGGCACTCATCGCAGAAGCGCACAACTCGATCGTTAAGCTCACCGTTGCTGATGGCACACTCACCATCACCGCCGAAGCCGATGCCAACAACGGCAAGGAGCAGCTAGACATAGACGGCACCGCTACTGGCACTTGGGCATTCAACGTGCATTACCTGCTCGACGGCCTTAAAGCCTTCAAAGGCCATGAATCGGTTACACTGCACGCCAACGCTGCTACAACTCCTGTAGTGTTGACCCCGGCTAACGTAAAAGGGCAGACATATCTCGTTATGCCGGTTCAAATTCGCAATTAAGTAGGTGGCTAAAAAGAGCACCAACGTGGAGATCGATGAACGGGTAAATACCGTTTACGATCTCCTTTTGCGTGCTTACAGCAGAACGCAAATTCTTCGCTATGCCGCAGAAACGTGGGACGTATCTGAACGGCAGGCTGAGCTTTATATGTCCCGCGCCCGCCAGTTAATGCAACTGGATGCTGAGCTAGAGCGCCCGCAATGGCTTGCTGCTGCTGTGGCGCGCTTGGCCGATTACGAGCGTCAGGCACGCGAAAAGGGCAACCTCAGCATTGCTATTAAGGCGCTAGAGGATCAAGCAAAGTTGCTGCGGTTTGAGATGTCGTGAGCCTGCTCAACGGCATCTGCGAACCTGGCACCCTGCTTGGGTTTATGAATACTGCTACGCAGCAGGACACTGCAGAGTTGTTAGAGAGAATCCGCGCAGACCTGCACCCTGGGCAGCTTGCTTTCGTTGATGACACCAGCACGCAGATATTGGGCATCAGCGCTGGTTATGGCGCTGGCAAGACACGGGCGTTATGCGCCAAGGCCGTGATGCTCGCCGCGGCCAATCAGGGCTTTATAGGCGCGGTGATGGAGCCGACCGGCCCGCTGATCCGCGACATTTGGCAGACGGACTTCGAGTTTTTTTTAGAGGCGTACGAGATCCCATACACCTTCAGAGCAAGCCCGTTGCCGGAGTACATGCTGCACCTGCCGGGCGGTGATACAAAAATCCTGTGCCGATCCTTTGAGAACTGGTCCCGCATTATCGGTTTGAACCTGGCATGGGTGCTGGCAGATGAGATCGACACCGTGACGCCCAGCATTGCCAATAAGGCATTCCCTAAGATCCTTGGCCGCTTGCGTGCTGGCAATGTCAGGCAGTTTGGCGCTGCATCGACGCCTGAGGGCTTCCGCTGGATGTGGAACACCTTCGGCAGCGATGAAGCCAAGGCAAGGCCTGATCGGCATCTAATCAAGATGCGCACCGTTGACAACCCGCACCTGCCGCCGGACTTCATCGAACGGCTAGAAGCCAACTACGACCCGAGCCTGTTGCGGGCATACCTCGACGGCGAGTTCGTCAACCTGACAACTGGACAGGTTTATGACCGCTTTGACCGCGCTAAGCATGTGGTCAGCGAGTTACCTGATACCGACCGCGAGCCGCTGCGCATCGGCGTTGACTTCAACGTTGGCAACATGTCGGCGGTGATCGCCGTCAGGCTTGGCAGCAGCCTGCTGGTCATTGATGAGATCAGTGGCGCCCATGACACCGACGCACTGGCGCAGGAGATCGTCAGGCGTTACCCCGAGCGGCGCATGTATGCCTACCCAGATGCCAGTGGCGGCAACCGCAGCACTAATGCAAGCCAAACCGATGTGCAGATCCTTGAGTCCTATGGCATGTCAAACCAGTCGCCGCGTGCCAATCCTCCCGTTCGTGATCGGGTGGCTGCTGTTCAGGCTTTGCTGGAAAACGGCAAAGGTCAGGTCAGGTTGCAAGTAGCCGAACGCTGCAAACGGGTAATCGAGTGCCTAGAGCTGCAGTGCTACACCGACCGGGGCGAGCCGGATAAGGACGCCGGCTTTGACCACATGAACGACGCACTGGGCTACCTGATCTGGCGCGAGTTCAACCCGCTACACGCTGGTGCCGGTCGCGGCACTGGCATCAGGCTCTATTAAGGGGGGTTGACCACGGCGGCATAAGGTGCCATTATTGGATCACGCCCGAGAGGGCATTGCAAATCCCACCCATGACCCGCTTTAACCCCACCCGCACCGCTGCCGAGATTGCTGCCTTCAAGGCTCAGAATCTCGCTCAACTTGCTGAGACCGTGGTGATTACACCTGCTCGCAAGCCCGCTCACAAGTCACAGCGTCAAGAGTGGAAGGAGTTTCGCGCTGAAACCCTCGACATGATCGAGACTGCCAAGCGCGAGCGTCACTTTCACATCCTGCCCAAGCTGATGCAGCGCCTGACAACCGCCGACACCATGATTGCCAACCATGCCGTCAGCTGAACCTCAACAGGGGGCGCAAGCCCCCGATTTTGCAAAGTTTACCGAAGCCGAGTATCACGCCCTAGGGCTTTATCAGCCCTGCAAGGGCGCCATTTACATTCCGTCGTCCTCTCCATTTGCGGAAGGCGACATCTGGATCCGCGAAGATTCCGCTGTCTACGTCGCATGGGAGCAAGACATCATGACCACCGACGGCGTACGCACCACACGGCTGTGGTGGGTTCCGCGATCCGAAATGTCAATCCAAACCATTCCACCACTACCATGATCCGCAATCCTTTTTGGAACAGCGTCGCCGCTCTTGTGCTGCTGTTCATGATCTATTGCGCTGGCATTGCTGCTGGCCGTGACCAAGCCGTTCAAGCTCATCACAACCATCCCGCCTGTCATCCCAACCTGAAGCCGTAAACTAAAGCCGATAAGGCCTGCGCGGGCGATCTAATGTATTCCGGATACAACGCATACGATCGCCCACTAGCGCAGCGGACCGTTTCAAAGGTCAACGATCCCAATACGGCATGGTACGCGCAAGAGCCGCATTGGATCCTGATCGAGGACCTGTTGCAAGGCACTTACGGGATGCGCCGCAAGCATCGCCGTTACCTGCCGCAAGAACCACGCGAACTGGACGAGTCCTATGACAATCGCCTAGCACGCAGCGTGTGCCCGCCGTACTACATCCGCCTAGAGCGCATGTTGGCTGGCATGTTGACCCGTAAGCCGGTGCGATTGGATGACACCGCTGACGTTATCCGCGAGCAACTGTTCGATGTAGACCTGCAAGGCAATGACCTCAATGTCTGGACCTACGAAACCGCACGCAAAATGGTCCGCTATGGCCACGTTGGTGTCTTGGTGGATGCACCGGCTGATGGGGGTAGGCCCTATTGGGTGACCTACACGCCTAGGCAGATTCTTGGCTGGCGCACTGAAACAAAAGAAGGCGCACAGGTACTAACGCAGTTGCGGCTGCAGGAAACCGTGATCGTGCCGGATGGTGAATACGGCGAAAAGGCAGTTGAGCAGATCCGTGTGCTAACGCCAGGCGAATACCGTTTGCATCAGCGGCAAGACAGCGGCGAGTTTGCCGTCGTTGATGAAGGCCGCACCAGCCTTAGCGAAATTCCGTTCAGCGTTGCTTACGCCCAGCGGCATGGCTTTATGGAGTCGCGCCCGCCGCTTGAAGACATTGCCGAGTTGAACCTGAAGACCTACCAGATCCAGTCAGACCTCGACAATCAGCTACACATCAGTGC
>Ga0222714_10000646_pt1 | contig 39907 bp, 60 predicted proteins | sample C33_3DmetaG_FD_165048 | JGI IMG/M metagenome (GOLD analysis project Ga0222714, IMG submission 165048) | Estuarine water microbial communities from San Francisco Bay, California, United States - C33_3D | ecosystem: Environmental > Aquatic > Marine > Unclassified | place: USA: California...
CTTTATGTTTAATTTTAAAGTCACTAAACTTTTCATCAGCAATTACAAGTCCATTAGAGCAAACCAATCTAAAGATACCAACACTAAACTTAAATGCTTGCATACCATCATGACTATTAGTCAATAAGATGCGAGGATAGGCATCATCACCATCCTTAGACGTAATTTTAATCTCGGGGTTCTGAAAAGCAACCATATGCTTTGAGAAGATAGTACCTTCTTTCTTTCTACCTTTTCTTTGGGCTGCTTGAACTGGAAGCCATCCTAGCTTCTCTAAATCATCAATAATTGTCTCAGTATTAACAAATAAATACTTGTTACTAACATCAGGGTTAGTAGGTGCCTCTGCAAAGATAAGAGGAGATGAATTTTTAATTTGTTCTTTAGTAAGGTATCCATCTAAACCGTTACCAAATCTTAACATAACATCGTTTGACATAACTTTTAAATTTTTATTTATATCTAAATATAGTAAAAATAATTGTAACTCACAACTTTATTTAGTAAAAAGTTTATTGTTACTAAGTTCTTCGTAAAATTTTTCACCTCCTGAAACTACAGGTAACTTTAGGTCTGGGTGAATTACTTTGAAGTAGTTATGTACTGTTAAAACATACTCTTCCCCAAACTCTTCTATAATTTTATTAATAATGATTGCCTGAAAGTGTTCATGCCATTTCATAAACGTTGCATGGAAGAACCCATGGAACTCAAAATTTAGATAATCTTTAAACTGTTGTCTAGAATCTATCGAATGTTTTCTATCACCTACTAAGTTACAACAGTCACACTTTATATCCGGAATAGTAAATGTAAAAGGATATTTTAATTCATCAACCTTAGGAGTTAGATTATATTCTTCACCAGGTAAAAAAGGCATTTGATTAAAAAGCGTATGTTTATTGTTGTCTGATAAGTACTTATATTTGCTATCTAATGCTCTTAAATTTAAATGTAGAATTAACTGTTCTATATAACAGGCACCAAAAGTTTGACTATCTATATCCTCCTTTGCCTTGTAGTAATGTTCTAAAGTTTCTTCACATGCCTTAGTAAAAGTTTCATGTTCATTAACAAGAACGATATTCATGTTAGGAATAGAACCTACATCAAAAGCTTTAATTGTGTTATCTGATAGTAAATGTTGTAACTTAAAAAATAAACCTAAATATGTATTGTTGAAATCGTAAAAGTATCTTTTTTCTTGCCTTTCAAACGATCTTAAATGAGTGATTAGGTTGTTCATACTTTTTCTTAATCCATCATCAAAATGTTCTGTAGATATATCTAGATGACTAAATAAGAAAGGAGAGTCTATTGATTCAAACTCAATTTTATTATAGATAATAGTATCTGTGTCTATGTGAAGAAAAGGTTCTTTAATAGATTTGAATACTTTTAATTTAGGTATACTAAAAGTAGATGAGTCATCATTATTAACCTCACTACTGTTAAAAGAATCGTACGGTATACCCAACTCTTTAACTTGTTTTACAGCATCAGCAGAACCATAAAAATGTATGTTACCATAATGTTTTTTTGCATACAAAGCACTTAAAAGTTGAGTGTAAACTAACTCTTTCCAAATAAGTTCCTTAGAACTAAAACTGTGAACTACTTTCATAAAACTTTTATAATCTCAATTAATTTCCAGCAATCAATTTGTTCATCAGTCAAATCTTCAGCATGTAAATGATCTAAACAATTTTCCAATGCAGCTTGCCATTGAGAACTAGGAAGAGATATCTCATACATCATATCTACTTCTTCAAATGAAACCTCGAATAACGGAGCTGATCTAACGTTTTTCTGAACAGCTTTTTCTATACCTTGAACTATACTTCTAGTAACAGATAAAGTTTTATTTTTAAAAAGTTTTTCAAACTCATCTGTTGTTTGAAAATGTAATTTAACCATACTACTTTCTAATATAACTTCCTGATTGAAATTTATCAAATTGCTTCTGAAAGTAAACAGAAGTTTCACTCTCTACAAAAGAATGAGTACCTTTATAAGGTACGTAATTATTAGTACCCCACATAAAGACAGGTCCATGATATTCTTCAGTAACCATAGGAATGTTGTATATTTCTCCTCTACCTTGAGGTTTGATAGGTTTAGTTATACGACGCTTACCATCATATGATCTAAACTCTCTTGAGGTAACTCTATACCAACCTTCTAGTTTAGGAACCCAAATTTCTAATACTCCAGCAGTATCGAAATCATAATACATTTTTACTAAATGACCTCTTTTTTCTGACATAACCTTTAATTTTTATATCTAAATATAGTAACTTAATTTCATATATCCAACCGATAGTTAGAAAACTTTTTCATATAAGAAGTCATTTTAGTACCATTACCATCTTTGAATTCATATCCTTTTCTGAAAAACTTTTTTACGTTACCAGGTCCGGCTAAATGAGCTGCTGCTAGTATTCCAGATTCAGTTATGTAGACTCCATTAATAACTTTACCTTCATACTTCTCTATAAATCTTCTAAGTATTTTTTTGTTATGTACTAATAGATCTTCCATAGCTTGTTCTTGAATAGAAGGATCTGATAAAAATTGTCTGTTAGATATATTTTTATAACCTAAGTTATCGAGAGTCTTTCTTCCAAACTGATACTTACCTAAGTAACCGTACTGGTTAACTGCTTTATAATTTCCGGAAGATTCTCTAAAGCCAACTGCATTTAAAAATGCTGTATGGTTTCTTAATTCTATTTTTGGTATTTCTACCTTTACTTTGGGGAGGGGTGTAACTAAGGCCAAAGGCCTCGATGGTTCTAATTCTATTGGTTCTTCAACAACCATTCTTTGGAAAGTAGTGAATGCCATAACTACAGTAGACACCACAGACATTAAAATAGTAAACGTTAAATTTTTCATATGATTTTTTTAGATTAAAATAAGTCTAGGAAAGATGTTCCTATCTTTTTATCTCTCAATTTATCATTGAGTTCTGATTGCTTTATTAGATCATCAGCAACCTTTCTTTCTAATGGCTTTTTCTTTTTCCAAGTGGAAAATTTATTTTTAGGTTGTTTTGCCATGTATATAAATAGTTTTATAATCTGGAGATATACTCATCTCCAGGGCTTTCTTCATCATAAAGGCCTAACTCTTTGAGATGTTCAATGTGAGATTCATCCATCTCCCATTCTTCGTTATCCTTACTATGATCTACAAATTCTTCTAAAGGCTCTATAACTAATTTATCGTCAGATATAGTACCATATAAGAAGTTACAATTTAAGCAGAGAAACTCTATATTTTCTAAAGTTAAATTTTTTTTGTCTCCATCTAAATAATTTATGACTAAAGGTACTTGAGTATCAGTAACCCTTCTTTCAGAAAAACCACATCTATTGCATTTTTCTTCTATAAGAGCCTCAAAGATAAGTCTTTGTTTAAACTTTTGCCTATCTAAATATTTAGTAGGGACTTTACCATCTAATACATCTTTAAATGCTGGAAGATTATCTGATGAAAATTTAGGTATACCTTCACCAGATTGATTCATATGAGCTTCTAATAGAGTTGTACCTTCATCGTTCTTATACATCCTAGCATATTTTTTGTAGTGATTATAAGATACATGAAGATATCTAGCAGCAGCCATATTAGATCTAGTCATCTTCATAGCTCTAAATATATCCTCTTTAGTTAATATTTTAGATGGTCTTGCCATTAATAGTCGATACCTTCTATTCCTTCATGTTGTTTCTCAGGGTCAAACATATCATAATCATCTTCTTCATCATCTAGAACTTGAGATACTTTTTCTTTCACAGATTGAGAAATAGCTGTTTCATCAGAATCAAAATCTAACACTTCTAAGTGAGCTACTTGACCAGAAAGTTCAGCTGCCTTACTGGCAATTGATCTTGCTCTGTCTTGATCCATAATAATAAGATCGTTGTAAGTATGGTCTCCAGATCCTTCTACAGTTGTAATACCAACTACAGGTTTAGCTGTTGAACAATTAACACATACATGGTAACCTAGTTGTTTTCTTTTGAGAGGAAAATCGTTACTACACTTTGGACAAGGAATCATTTCTAATTGCATATATAACCGTTTAAATATTAATAACTAAAGATAGAAATAATATTTCAGACTACCAACTATTCCTCAAACTTTTTTATCACACTCCAAACTTCCTCAGGAGTTTTAAAAGGTACTATCTCTTCTTGTTTATTCTTTTCAATTGTAATAGTACCATCCCACTCTTTGTCTGGAACAAGTTGATAAAGGTACATCTGTATAAGAGCCAGTTGCTCTTTTTTAAAATGCATTTTCATAAGATTTTCTATGACGTTAAAGAACTGGTCTTCATATGATGTCATATCCATTCCTATTTCTTCAGCCATAAAGTCTCTACGCTCTTCTATTTGACGCAGTTGTTTTATAACTTGTATGAATAGTTTTTTATCCATAGTTTCTTTATCAGGTGATTTGACCTTAATGCGGTAAGAGAGAGGATGAATTGAAAATAAAGTTTGTCGAATTCTTTTCTTAGGATCTATCATATGGCTGGTTCTTCCGGTTCTACTTCTGAGTTAGGGTTTTGATTTGATAATGCTTTCCTGATTATCTTATCAAAATACTCAATGTAGATGAAGAATCCAATGATAGTTTTGTCTTTTAAGTTACGATCTCTTTCAACTCTAAGGTCATACTCAGTAAGACCTTGTTCTAATCTCTGTTCTAATTCAATCGCTATATCGTTCTGTTGAGTAGGTGTTAATGAACCAAACTCAGTTGGTATAAACTGAACTTTAACTCCTTTCTTTTGAGGGTCTTCGTTAGTATCCACCTTAAGTAGAAAAGAATGACCTGCAAAATTAATTTTAGCAGCTTCAGTTACCATACCTATAATTTCTTTTAATCTTTTCATATTAATAAATAGCTATCCAAATAGCATTTGTTTAGAATTGTTAGAACCTTCTGATATTACTTCATGTTTAACTATAGCCCTGTTGCGACTCCACTGTTGAATAGACCATTCAAGTCTATCGGTAGTAAGCTCAACTTCTTCCTTTGTGCCATCACTATGAGTAAATTCGATTAAATATGTTTTCATAATGTTATTAACTCTTTAGAATAATCTACTTTTTTATTTACTTTTACAGTTACATTTCCTAACTGATAAACTTCTCCTTCTAGAGCACTATCTTCTATAATCTGAGACATTTGCTGGATGTATTGGAAGTCTTGGTTATCAAATTTAGCTCCATCAATAGTCAAATAAATGTCAGCAGTAGGAGAATTATTTTCATATTTAATAACTCTCTTACTCAAGTCAAACTCTGTTGTAGATTGTTGCTCTTTAATATAATTAGTAAAGTCACAATCAACACTTATCTGATCACACCAAGGTTCTAATGTTTCTATTAGTTTTTCGTTACAGTTAACACAAATAATAGTTTTTCTGTATCTAGGAGCTACTATTGGTTTCATAAGAGGTTCGTGTAGTACGTTTGTACTCCACTTACGGATAAACTCTTTTGTAGAATTGCTCATTTCTTGCTGCCATGCTTTATGTCTTGCTTCATCTCCGGAAAAGCTTCCTGCTCCTCTTCCAGTCAAATGATACACTAAACTATTCCATGGTTGTTTAAACTCATAACCAGCAAGTAACATTCTGTTAAATAAATCTGAATCTTCTCTACATGATTTCAATATTGGGTCATGCCCTCCTAACTTATTAAAATCACTTTTGTATATCATCCAAGGAGCAAATATACCTTCTGTCACTTTATCAGATTGTTTCTCTCCTTGTACAAAGTTATCAAAAGCCTCTTCTTTAAACTCTTCAGGCCATACACCATAGTCACGAAGTATCTTCTCACCTGCATTAGGATGTAATGGAGGTTCAACTCTAGTGGAACATACTACAGTACCTACTTTTAAATGTTTCCAAGCATAATAATCAGCATGTTCACCTAACATCATATCAGCATGAAAAATCATTACAACATCTGTAGAAGATACTTTAATACATTCATCATATGCTTTACCTATACCGTAAAGTTTTTCACCAAGATAAGGGTTGATAATAATATGAAGGTTGTATTCGTCTGTAACACTTAAAAGCCAATCAACAGTGCCATCGTTATCTGAATCAACAAAGACATTTATATCATGGTCGTCTCTGTAGCTATTCTTTCTAATAGAAGGTATAGCAGTTTTAAGATACCTTAGGTTATCTTTGCTCGGTAAACAAAAAGTAATTTTATCCATTTCTAACTCCTTTGATCATTCCATATTCATCAAAGATAGGCATTCCTCCCCATTTTTCAAAGAATTTTCTAGTATTTTTTGCCTCTGATTCTCTCTGCCTTTGAGAAGATTGACCATTATTTTCTTCTAGTCTATGGCTGCCTCTAGCACCAAAATGGTACACAACAGACTTAGTCGGCATTAAAAATCTACCTCCTTCATTTAACATCCGGAGGAACAAATCATGGTCATCCCATGAAGTAGGAGCAAATAGAGGGTCATTGCCACCAATAGTATCCCACCAAGACTTTCTAACAAGACCGGATACACCTTCACCTTTAGGAATTTCTTGATCGTTTTGTTTACTAAACTCTTTTGCATAATCTAAAAATCTTTTACTATTAAAATCATCATGGTAACCTCCAAACTCATCTGGATGAACTAACAGAGTTCCTACTCTATCTGGAGAGTTAAACATGTTAGGTTCAATTCGAAAACTATTAACCCATAATTTTTCATCTTCATACTTATCGTGTAATTTCATCAGCTCTAAATCCCAGTTATGAGATACAAAAAAGTCTGAATGTAGAAAGTTGATAAATTCTGTTTGTACTTTTTCAGCACAAAAGTTCATTCCTCCTCCTATACCTTTTGGGCTACTATTTTTATCAATATAATATTCTATTTGATAATCTATTGCGTTCTTTTCCAACCATTCATCTGTACCATCAGTACAGTTTTCAGCATGTATAATTAGAGGAGCATCTTTCCAATAAGATTGAGTTCTAACAGAGTGTACTGCTAATTTTAAATAAGGTAAGTTATTATATGTACTTATGCAATGTGTAATCATACAGTTAAAACTTTTACCATTGCTTGTGGACCTGTTGTACGAGCAATCACATCAAAATCAAATGATGGATTGTCCTCACAAAATTCACAAAATGCTTTATATTCATTTTCTTCTCCTTCGTCAGTTAATATTTCATCAAATAAAATAAATGTACCGGGTCTAAGCATTGGTTTCACATTACTTAACACCGTAACACAACTTGAATAAATGTCGGAATCAATATGAAGAATTTTTAAGTAACTATCATTTTCTTTTACCCAACCTGGAAGGGTGTCTTCAAACCATCCTTTGATGAAGATACACGTATCGTTTAGGTCAAACTTAGGGGTATTGCCACCCATGTTAAAATGACCTTTAGGAAGGAAAACACCATTATTTACTACCCAATCTTCAGGTAAACCCTCAAAAGAATCAAAACCAAAAACTTGAGTATCTGGATAGTGTTTAGTAAACCATCCTATAGAACCGCCATTATACACACCAAACTCAGCTATAACTCCTCCATCAATTGTTTTACCCTTAACGTGTTCTTCCCACATACGTTTACGTCTTCTTGGATCAGTAAAGATGGGTACTTGTAATATTTGTTCGTCAAATTTTTTATTTCTCATATGCTTGTTTTTTCCAGTTAATAAAGTAAGGTAACCATTTTTCTTCAGCATGTGCTGAATAAGAAGGAATTGGACTTATTAGTTGTTTACCTTTTGATGCTAACATTCTAAAAGTATCTCCTCCCATTGGTAAATGTTTACCCGTATGAAGTTTAATCATTTTATCATTATCTTCTAATATATGTTTAGCAGTAGTAGCAAATGTCATTGTTGTACTATCAACTGTTCGCCAATGTGTTGATTTAGAAATAAACAATTCAGCTTTACGTTTGATTTCACCATCAAGTTTTAAGAAGATGTGCTTAGGTTTTCTTATACCATCTTCATCAATATCAATTTTACCATGATCCCAAACAAATTTTTCATCCTTAAAATTTTGATACTTATCTGGATGATCATATAAAGAAACATACTCTGCATTTAAATCATCAAATGCTTCGATTAATACTCTTTTTGACCCTTCTCTGTGAATATAGTCATCTTCAACAAAGTAAAAAATAGTATCATCAGGAACTCTATCAGTTAATCCATGTGCTGTTCTCCAACTATATAGAAATGCTTCTGTGTTGCCATTAGATGTAACGAAAATATTTTCTTGATGTGCATATTTTTGCGTCATTTCAAATGTTTCTTTAGTAACATTATCACATACAATTATTAAATTATCTTTCCCAAACTCCCTTTCAAAAATTTTCAGACAATTTTCCTTTGAAGCATAATCCGGTTTAATTTTTTCTGGATTACTAAAATCACTTATTCTGTAAATACTTATAACCGGTCTCATAGGCTTGTTAGAAATTGTGCCATAGCCATTTGACTATCTTGAGCATATGCTTTGAATACCTCATCATTTCTTGTACTATTGGTACCAACTCTTTTGTTTGGATGCCAATAGTTATGTCCTTTTAGTCTAGAAGTAACACATACTTGGGGTATGTTCCTAATTCTACATACTTGTTCAAAGCAAGTATCTTCTCTAACAAAATGCATACCAGGAGCAATAAAAGGAGTTTCATGTCCTTTTGATATACAAACCAAACTCCCATCTATCTTTAAAGGTACCTGTTGTATTTTTATATCACCAGACTCTTCATTAAACTTATCTAATTGTTCCTGAGTTATGTAATCTTTGTACTTAAGAGGAGACTCTAATAACTCTATACAATCTTCTTTATGTTCGTCACCACATTGACATGGTTTAGAGTAACCTTGAAGTTTTTCATGTGTAACTACATCCCATGAATTATCCCACATAGGTCTTCCGGCAAAAGTAAGTACATGAGGTTGTTCAATCTCAACTTGATGTAATATGGCAAAGAAATCTCTCGGTAAGATAGTATCTGTTTCACCCCAAACTGTGTATTTAGCTTCAGGGTCGTACTCTTCTCTTCTCCAATCTGCTATATTATAGAATGGATCATCATCTGTTTTTATAACTACATCTGTAATGTGCTCTTTGAACAAAGGATGATTAAGATGTTTATTAAACATTTCATCTATGTAGATATTTGTAGGTTTTTCAATATAAGTTTGTTTATTAACACATACTTTAATTTTTACATCTACGTCTGGAGCAGCTTTGATTGCATGTAGTATAGAGTCCCAGCATTCATCTATCATATTAGACTCATACCACATATGGTGTAGTTGAAATAGTATCATGACCAGTTGCTTTGCATTATTATTCCTAAGTAATTTTCTTTTATATTTTCAATATCTTCTAACCCAGTGCCTTGCTCAAATTCATACATTTCTTTCCAATGGTACACTTTAAAGAAAGGTCCACAAGGAACAATGTCGATACATTTTGTTGCTAGTAAATACTCTCCATATGCAGCTGTCTCTCTTGAATGTATACCAGGATAGTTTTGTTCAATTGCTAATGAAAAAGTTTCGAATGTGAGTCCATTTGAATCTAAATAATTCTCTTTCATATGTTTGAGAACTTTTGTAGACCATAAATGAGGATTAGGACCATAATCATATATCTTATTCGACTTACCTCTTAGAACCTCTCTGTATGCTCTCATACACTTACTGTACCCATTGTCTTTATAGTTAACTCCTTTAAGAGCTTTCTCCATCTCAGCCATATACTTATTCTCATACATCTGAGTGTAAGGAATGTCATCGTATGCTATGAAATCTGATAAGTGAAAATCCTTGATGAAGTATGCATCTGAATCTACTATAAGTAAATTGTTAGTAGGTATTTTAGTATAAGCATTTAGTTTGATTGGAGTTTGAGATTTCCATCCAACAAATGGAGGCTTAACATCACAAATTTCTTCATCAGCTATGTAAGTGTAACCTTCACTACCGATAGTTGAAGTAAGTAAAGAATACTCTACACCTGGACAAGAAATAAATACCGGTATAGAATCTATATTGTGTTTCTGAATTGAAGATAAAAGATTTTTTACTCTATTAAAATCCCTATGGTAGGTTTTACAGTATATAGCAAGATTATAATTCATCCAGGGTTACTCTTTTAAAACGTTTATCGGCAGGGTTTGTATTAGATAATATACGAACTTTAATTTGATTTTCCAAGAACCAATCGTACATTTTTTCAGTACAGTTAATAGTATGAAATAACTCTTCATACTCAGGACCACCTCCTACATCTACTTTATATAGATCTTTTGCATGCTGATCTATCCAATTTTTATCTACCGACATATTATCTTCAGAAGGATATTTAGAAAGGTCTCCTATATCCCAACCTATTGTAACTATGTCTTTACAACCTAAGTGAACAGCTAATGGAAAGCCTGTTTCGTACATAATACCAGGGCCCCAGATTGCTTTACCTTCTGAGTAAAGTTTCCAATTATTAAACTCTCCAGTGTATGCAGTAGAAGCTTGCTTTTGTACCCAAGGGGTTGAATAGACAGGTACCATAACATCTATTCTTTGTCCCCAATTTTTGATTCTTTCTAACTCATTCGGAACATTCATAGCAGTTAGCTGCCAATGTCTAATTGTATCTTCAGAATAGTATTCGTACGGTTGGTAATTGTAAACAGACAGTAAATGAAATGTAGCTACTTCTTTTACGTAATCGTATGCTTGTTTACAAGCTATAACTAATTTACCTTCTAACTTTTTAAGTAACTCTTTTCTGTTATAAGTTGTTAATGATGGTCCACAGGTAATAAGATAAGCTGTTTGATCTTTAGCAGCATTTTTTAATGCATTAATCCTCTCCTGATTATCCTCTATGTTACTTATTAAATTTATCATATAAAAGTTCTGCCGTTTCAAATTGCCATTGATAGTCAATATCAAAAGCTTCTAACTCATCCATCTTAAATAACTTTATGCCTCCAGGAGCTTCAAAGTCACCCATAAATCTATATTCTTTTATAAGGTCTATTCTGGAAGCATATAGTACATGTGCTGCTTCATAAACTGGGTCAACAGCTTTAGTATTCATAATAGTTTGACCTTTTGGCCAAGGAGTTATTAAAGCTCCTTCTTTGTCCCAATAGTATGTTTTCTTTTCAAATACTGCAAATAGATTCTCTTCTTCTTGATTAGTAAACTGCTTTACGAATTTATCGATAGTTTCAATAGTAAGGAGAGGATTACAGCCAGAAATAAGTACAACGTATTTGTAAGGAAGTTTGTCATGCCATTCATATATTTTTTTTAAATCATTGTCGTTGTTAGCTGATTCATGACTTCTATTAAAAATTTGTACTTCTTTTTTCAAAGCAATATCAAATAGTTTAGGTTCATAAACTGAAGCTATAATATTATCTTTAGGTATTACTTTTGATTGAAGTAACTTATCTAATATAAGTTCAAATAAATTAGAACCTGCAAAAGGTCTAATCATCTTTTGAGGCACTCTTTGGCTATTTAATCTAGCCTGAACTATAAATGCTATATCATCTAATTTTTTCATAAACTTCTTCTGTTAAAGGAAAATATTCTTTGCTGATGTGGGTGCCAATATTGTAATCAAATCCTTCACCTAAATTTTGTAAAACTTTATAATTAGAGAAATGCATGAACCATTTATAAGCTTCAGTAAATACATTTACATAAGATTCTCTAGTACCTTCGTAAGTACGTCTGGTGTCTGTAGTTTTTAAACCAGGGTGTTTAGTAAAAGCATGTATATTAGAAAATTCTTTATTAAACCCATCAAATCCAGCAAAGTAAATGGTATTAGCACTTGTGTTAAGAGCAGTTAAAATTAACCTGAATGCTGCTCCTGCAAAATTAGCTGCTGATTCTTTTTTTAAAGGTGTGGGGAGCTCTAAATTATAGACAGGAATTTTAATTTTGTCCAAAAAACTTTTAAAATCATTAGAGTGTTGTTTACCTCTATAGTGATGTCCTTCTATGATTACAGTAGTGTCTGATTCTTGTAATTTAGAGTATAATCTTTCATCATTTAAATCAACTGTGTAAGAAAGTAGGTATAAATCGATAGATTGAGATAAAACTCTAGGTTCCATAAAAAATTCATTACAAGTCCAAACATAATCGTAATCTAAATTTTCCCATTTAGAATCCAGAGTTGATGTACCTCCTCCAAGTATTAATATTTTTTTATCGGTATACTTTTCTAACTGCATTATATTTTATTCATTTTTACAAGTAAGCATGGACGTTGTACTCCTTGACCAATGTAGGTAATTTCAAACAATCTATCAAATAAAATTCTTAAAGATTGCTCTGTAAAGTAGTGAAAATGACCATCAAAATTCACATCTGGGTTCCTTAATTTTCTATCAATGGGGACTTCTAATACTAAATGCTTGTTGGTAATATCATAAGCTTTATCTGGAAACTGTTTAATATCTTGAATATGTTCTAAAACATGCCAACATGTTACTAAATCGTAACTACGTTTAATGTCCATTTGTGTAAATGCTCCATGATATACAGTGTAACCGTCATTAGATAAGTTTTTGGCACATAAGTCACTTACTTCAGTTCCTTCAGCAACACTAAATTTATCTTTGACCATGTTAAGAAATGTTCCTCCTCCTGCTCCAATATCTAATATACTATCACAGTACTCAAAATAATCTTTTATGTACTCTATACGTTTTTCACATATCGGTATCCGTCTATTGTGAAATAATTGAGTAAATTTACCACCTATAACTTCATTATCACCTCTAGTACCTTCTTGTCCTTTAGCTCGATATAAAGTTTTATGGTAGTTTATACCATCACCAGTGTAGTTAACGTACACGTGTCCACAATCACCACACTTGAAAACCTTATGTTTTATTTCTTGATTGTTATTCGAATTACAAACCTTACACTGCATTGAAATACGTTTTGAAAAATTGTTTATCTATTTCGTGACATTGTGCAATAAACTGATGTCTAATCTGGTACCATTTTTTTAAATACTCACTGTTAGGTTGGCGTAAAAGATTTACTTTATGTTCTAACTGATATCTCCAATCTGTATCTTGAATATCTACATTGTAGTCCTCAAAACCATTTTCTAATGAAAAATCTCGTACTTTATCTTGAGTGCTAAGGTAAATACCTGGTATGTTCATTCCTATTGTAATCATTTGCCCATGTCCTCTCATAGCTACAATATAATCTACTTGCTTATACTTTTCTAAAAAACTATCTAAATTGGATATAAATCTATATTTGTTTTGAAAGTCGCTACTAGAAACAACACCGGTGCGTCCCAACTGTTTAAAGTCTCTTACAGTATGAGGAAAATAAATACAGTCTTTGAAAAACTCCTTTAAAAATTTAAGATTATCATCAGAATTAAACCTTTGTCTGTTTATACCTACACTGTTATTAAATGCTGGTTGGATACCTCCAATCGTTACTGATGATTTATCAGCAATGTTAAACCTATCTAAATGTAATAGTCCTGGGTCTGGTACGATTTTAACATCAGAAGTATCTACCTTAATCCAATTTTTTAATTTAGAAAAAGACCCATCATTTCTCACTGTAAAAGCAGTACTCCCATTTATAGTTTCCTGAATTGATTTTATAGCTAAAGGTCCGTAGTCTATTCCTCCTCTAAAAATATTTACACCCAGTCCGTAAAAATATACAGGTACAGTAGTACTTTTTAAAATTTCTGCATTGAATGGCAATTTGTAGTGAGTTTTATAGTTTTTATAGGTAGCATATTCTAACAGACCTCCTCCTCCAACTACAATTGCATCAACTTCTTTTGATAAGTCTCTTAAAATATTTATACTTTCTTTGATATTGTTACTAAAAGACCAAAACTTTTCTACGGTCAGGTTTTTAAATTGCACATCAGTAAGATATTTTTTAAACGACCTTTGTAAATTAATTAACGCAATGTTATCACCGATATTTCTATCAAATACACCTATATGTCCTACCTTAAAAGACACTAGCCTCTTAATTTTTTTCTAATAGGTTCTTCTGATTCAGTGACAACAATTTTACCATTACCGTAAGCTTGTTCTAATTCTCTTATACCACTAACTAGCTTAAATAAACCCCATGGTGTGACTGAACAAGCATGATCTGAACCTTCCATATTCCTATCTAAAGTAATATGACGCTCTATGATTGAAGCTCCTAGTAGCACAGACGCTACTGTTGTGCCTAATAACATTTCATGTCCTGAGTATCCTATTTCGAAGTCTGGGTATTTTTCTGCTAATGTTTTGATAGCAGATAAATTTAATTCATTCACCGGTGCTGGGTAAGATGAGTTACAATGTAGTAAACCTATTTTATTATCGTCAATAGATACATAAGTACGTTTAGCTTCTCTTAATACCTCTACTGCATGATCAATTTCAGATTGTGTAGACATACCGGTGGAGAATATAACTCGTTTACCTGTACGTACACATCCTTCTAGTAGCTCATCATTAGTTAACATAGCAGAAGGTACTTTAATAAATGGAATATCGTAGTTACTTAAAAACTTTAATGAATCCATATCCCAAGGAGATGCAGACCAGGCTATGCCTTGCTCTTTACAGTAACGGTCTATCTCATCATACTCTTCTTCACCAAACTCTACCTTGTACTTATACTCAAGATAGGTCATATCAACTCCTTGCCAACGTCTAGGTTGAGTCTTTTGGTGCTCTGGTACAGCCTTATCAGGATTACGTTTTTGAAACTTTACTGCATCACATCCTGCTGCTGCTGCAATATCAATAAGTCTTTTTGCGATTGTAAGATCGCCTTGGTGATTGATTCCAATTTCACCAATAATGTAAGTTTTTTTCATTTATAGGGTATTTTTATAACTACTTTATCTACCTCACAAGGTTTATTATTAGCCAACCCGGGTATATGTAAATCATCTGGGTATAGTACTAAAATATCGTATGGTTTAAGTAATATTCTTTTGCCAGATTTAATAGGTCTATAAAGAGCATAGTCTTTATCTTCATCATATTCTTGTACTAGCTCTACTTCTTCTTTAGTGAAGACTTCTATAACCTCTTCTCCTCTAGTTATGTACTGAATGTCTATGTTTTTGATATGACCTTCAGCAAGACAAGTTTCATCTTTAACTTTAGTAATATAACTTTGTTCCATTATCTAATATAACTAAATTTCTTCTATTCTCCTACTTTTATCACAAATAATTAAGTCATAGGCTGGTTTATGGCCTGTGATTAATTTATGGTGCTTTGCACCCCAAGTGTCTAATTGTTTTTTGGTTATAGGGTACCAATCTATTCCGGAAAGAGAACCTCTAGCAGTGTAGTAAGTTATTTCATGACCATCATCGTACAGATCATTAATCTTATCTATATTAATCCATATCGGTTTGGCTAATGTATAATCTGTTCTATCGTCTTGAGGTTCGTAATCTGCTATTGTCTCGTCTATATCGACGTATATCTTCATTTTGTAACTTTATTTCCTATAACTTGAAGTCCCTTTTTTATTTCTTTTTTAGGCACAAATTTTTCAATAACTGGTTTTTCGTATCGGTCTTCAAATGGTTGAGGAGGTTTAGGTCTTGATACCGATATAGTTTCCTCAGGTGCTCTATCAGATTTAGTAACTGCGGGTTTAATGAAACTAACCGGAGCTACTTTATTTCTAATATAGGTACTTTCCCCTAATTTAAAAACTTGATGTTTTAGATTATTTCTCTCTATAAAACTATCTACAGCACTTTTAACAGATGTGTCTGTATCATATTGACTAACATAAATTAAACCGTCTCTGATAAGGTTTTTATGTAGTTTAGTAAGAGTGTGTACCACATCTGAATAACTTGTTAAATCAATAAGAATACACGCTATAGTGCTGCTGTCGTACTTACTTGGAATAGTTTCTTGTATTAATCCTCTTATAACTTCTACTTTAGTATTAGGATTAGTTAGTGAAAATCTCATATCCATAGCAAGGCCTAATCTACCAGATGATCTTCCAGTAAAAGAATCAAAAATAAATGTTTGTCTTTTGGTAAGATTGCCACTATTCATAGCATCAAAAATATGTTTAGTATTAGTTCCTTTACTAAACCCTACCTGAACAAATTTACCTTTGAGTAAATTAGCTTGTGAAAAAAATGATACTAAATCCATATTTTATAAATAGTTAAGACAAAGTATCGTAGTAAGCATTTTGTTTTTCTTGACGCTCTATAGTTTTGGGATGATAGAGTGATAGTTGTTCTTGTTCTGGAAGAGGAGCATAAGTTTTAAAACCATTTAATTTTTCATGTACTTTATTTACCCATTTAATCTCTGGTTTATTCTTCCAAATACGCCATTGGTAGTCAGGCCAGTTTACCCATCCTTTGTCATTAACATTCCATCTCCATTTTAACTGATGATCTAATGTTAAACCTTCTACAGTGTTAACTCTAGGAACTAAATAAACTTCGTTGTCTGGGTTACTTTCTAGTATAGTTGGTAACGATGTAATTAAACTTTCATGTGGGCATTCGTCAGCATCTATTTGAAAGATGTAGTCACCAGAACAAAATTTTGTAAGATAGTTTTTATGGTCTGCATAATGTCCTTCAAAATTTTTAGCATGCCATGCAAATTCAGCATTAACAGAATGAGATCTTAAAAAATTTTCTATCTCTAAATCTCCATTCTTACTATCGAATAAGATTACAATTTCATCTTTGAATCTTTTATATTTGAGAAGAAAATGTACTAGTGATTGTATTTCTACAAACTCATTACAAACCGTAACTGCATAACTTATTTTCATAAACTATTGATATATTCTTGTAGTCTATCGTTTGGTTGCCAATTTAATCTTTTTAAACTATCGTCGTTTTCTCTAAGTGTTTCTCTATAGTTACCAGGTTCATCTGAAACATATTTTACATCCACCCAAAACTTTTTAACAAACATATTAGCTACTTCTAATATAGTGTAATTAATTCCTGTTCCTAACTCCCAAGCATCTTCGTGCTTTTGTGTTTTGAATCCAATACGAAACAAACCTTCTACTATATCATCAACATGGGTAAAATCTCTTCTTTGCAATCCATCACCAACTATTGTGATAGGTTGATTATTAGCAACCTGATGTCTCCATGTACCTATAACGGCAGCCCAGCCACCTTTTGGACCTACAATCTCTCCAGGACCATATACGTTATAAAATCTGGCTATTTCTACATCCATTCCATAGGTACGTTTGTACATTTTACAAACCTCCTCACCCATGTGTTTACATGCAGCATAAGGAGATTGATACGGGTCGTGCCATCTTGATGATGAACCAGCATAAATAACTTTTGTATTACCTCGTCTGGCAAGTTCAAGAACTTTTTGAGTACCTAAAGCATTAACCCTAAAAGTTTCATCTGGGTTGTTAAAAGAGGGTTGTATACGTGATAATGCTGCAAGGTGATATATTTTATCCCAGGATGTACCTAATCTGTGAATGTTACAAATATCTTCTTTTAGGTATACACAACCATTGACGTGATTATCTTCTGTACCGGTATCATAATTATCTATACTTTGTACATGATGTTCTTCACTAAGAAGTTTTTTAATTAATGCTGTGCCAATAAAACCAGCTCCACCAGTGACTAATACTCTCATACTACTCATCAAAAAACCCAATAAGTTCTAGTGCATCCATAAAACCTTTTTGGTCAAACTTTTGAGCATTTTTCATATCCATTTTAATGGTTTGACCTTCAGGGTAGTCTCTAAGTTTTCTATCTTCTTCTGAAATTAGAACAGCTTTGACTGCTGACCACTGCCAATCACTTTTTGATGTACCGTCTATAAAAACCATACCTTTTGCTGGTAAAGTGATAGTGGAAGGTACCCATACTTTCTTAGTATCGTCTACATAAGATAAGTCCTTATATAATTCTGGTGATGTTTCTATAGTTGTTGTATGTAACTGACCACCTTCTTCTAATTGTGTTGAAGTGGTAAATCCACATCCCATACATAACCAAGTAGTTAAATCTTCACTGATGTTTTGTTCGTAACAAGCGTTACCACCACATCTTTTACAATCTGTTAATTTATCCATTTAATTTTTCTAATTTTGGTAAATTTAATTTAGGTAAATTTAAACTAATTTGTTTAGGAAACTCAGGTAAATTTTTATCTAAAATTTCATGTAGTTTTTCTACCATATTTTCAAAACTAAAATTTAATTTACTTTGATGTTTTTGTTGTTTAGCAAGTAGAATAAATCTTTTGTAGTTTTTAAATGTCTCTTTGTAAGCTCTAGCTACGTCTACATCACTTGGGGTAAACCAATCAGCTTCTGCTAAAATCATATCTTTTTGTACAGCTGATGTATGTACTTTATCTAAAGTGCCTCCAACAAGTATAACTTTATCTTTATGTAGAAAATCAATTTGACCAGACCATCCTGAAGCAATAATTGGCTTACCAACTAAACTAAATTCTAATAGAGGTCTACCAAATCCTTCTCCTTTTGTGTGGCTCACCATTACCTTTACTATAGGGTGATTGTAGAGGTCGTTCATTTGTTCATCTGATATTTCACCATGAAGGAGATACACATTAGGTAACTTACCTTTAACTGTCTTTCTAATACTGTCTATTTTATCTAAAATTCTCTCTCTATCCATAATGGATGTACCTACCTGCATAGTTTTTAAAATTAAGGCAGGAGGATTAGTTTTATTTTTAAATGCTTCTAGAAAAGACTTGATAGTATAACCTACATTTTTTCTATCATGACCATAATCGCCTTGCATCCAATGACCAACTAAAAGATAACAAAAAGATTCTTTGATATCAGATAAATCTAAATTAGAAGATGTCTTAGGAAAGTATTTGGATAAATCAGCTCCCTCTAATAAAACTTCTACTGGCTTTTGTAACGATATTTTACCGGTAACTTGATTAGTATTTTTATCTTGCATTTCAAAAGATGAAGATTCAAATACCGTCTTACTATGTTTAGAAGAAGTTAATACTATATCCATTTTGTTACAACCTTCTAACCAAGTATGGTGTACTACAGTAGTTTCCATACCAGCTGTAACTCCTATATTATATTTACCAATAGGTTGGAACTCATTTGGAACTGTAATCTGGATCCATAAGTCTGGTTGGCCTTCTAACTTAGGTACAATTCTTGAACCTAAATCATCCTCTTTGTGATCTTCTAAGTAACCGAATCTAGTATTACCCCACCTCTGTGATAATATCTTTACATCATATTTTTTATTCGTTAGTAATGCTTTGACTAAGTCTCTTGATCTTGCTCCATATCCGGAGTATGTATCTATCGGGCAGCTAACTACTACTGAAATTGTATCCATTAATAACCTGTTAATTTATGTTCTATATATCTTGAAGGACGTTCTTGTGCTTTGAATATGTCAAAAGCAGGTCTAGGTACAAAGGTATCAAAACATTCATCCATTGTGTTAATAACATTTTGAGACATTTTTTGAGCAGACATTTGAGCCTCATCTGATGTAGCCCATTCACGTCCGGTCAAACCTCTTCTATCTCTCTCTTCTTTACCTAATGAAAACACTTTTAATATTGCTTTAGCAATATCTTCCGGTTGACATCTATCATCAAATATGTATGGTGTTGCAGGAGAACCTGCTAAAGAAATATTTGAAGGAAAAACTGGTTCAACCCATTCACCATGTTGTTTATAGGTACCTCTATGGTTAGAAGGAAAATCTGGAGAGAAATTAATCCAATCCCCATTTTCATCTACAAATCTCATTTGATCTTGCATACCTCCGGTAACATTAGCGATTATCATCGTTCCTGCCATCATTGATTCTGTTAAAGCTAATCCCCATCCCTCATTGGATGATGGAAGTACTGTAACATCAGCTAAATTATATAGGTGATTCATTTGTTGAGGATTCAATCTATCTTGAGAAAAATATACATTAACATATTCAGGGTCACAGAATGCTTGTTTTACTGCTCTTAAATCAGTACCGTTGTTATCTGTAGCTGCTGTATGCATTATAAGAGCACATTTTTTAGCTTGCTCTTTTTCTAACATATCACAAAACATTCTGAAAGCTAATATTAAATCAGCTGGTCTTTTTCTATGTATATTCCTAGAGTTAAAAAATACTACAAACTCATGATCAGTATCCTTAAATGTTTCTTTTTTAAAGTCAATAAACTCTTTTGATTGAGTGTCTAAAGGTTTAAATATTTCATGATCTATGCCATGAGGTACATATTTAATAACTTTACTCTTAGCTTTTTCTCCTAATACTATTTCATTTATATTCTTAGTTTGTTTAGATATTGCCATCAAACAATCCACAGAATCATAAAAATGTTCGTTGTATTTAGGAGCAGGGTAATCATCCCAAATGTTTAACCAGAAGATGGGTATCTTACTTCTTATCTCCCTTTCTATTTCAAATAACCAAGTCCAATATCTAGGGTCAGTAAAAATAAACAAACCGTCTGGCTTATACTGTTTTATTAAGTTTCTAATCTTTTGCACATCTCCATACCCATTGTTAGGAATAACATATACCTTAGCATCCTCTATTCCTAAATTTTTGTTTATGTCAGCAGAAATATCTAAAACTTTTCCTATTTCCGGATGCTTAATTGCTGCTCCTAGATTAATCCAGTTGTAATGATGAGCTGATTTAATGACTATCTCTCTAGCCATAGTAGCAATGCCTGAGTGCATTCTAATATCATCACATAGTAATAGGATAGTTTTACGATCTTGTTTTTTAATATAACCTTCTGGTAAACCCATTATAACTTAATATTATTTTGTTTGTGTATTTTATCTCTAAACTCCTTATCTGTAATATAAAGAAAAATTGCCCGGTCTGCAAGTTTCTTAAAGGAAAAATTTTCTTCCAAGCAAGCCATTTTAAATTTATCGAAAAGAGGTTGTGTGATTTTAACTGACGTGAGTTTTTCGTCTTTTGCCATAACTATCATAACTTAATATATATGTATATAAATATATATGAATTACAAAAACTGAGAACAATGTTCACATTTACCAAAAGGATTATTACATTTGTAATCTTTATCTATAAACTCCCCTTGATCATCAACTACTTCTGAAATAAATTTATTCATTTGTTCAACCACTACTTTGGTTTTTCTAGGACCAGATAATGGACTAAACTCTTGTACTCTTTTTTGCATAGAAGCAAACTCGGCATCTTTAGGAATTCTTCTCTTTAAAATAAAGTACTCTACATTAATTTTATCTTTTTCTATACCAAACTGCTTGGCAAAGAACTCTTTATAAAGTACTACCTGTGCTGTTAAATTAGGATTCTTTTTCTGATCATTTCTCCAGCCTGATGTGGAAGTTTTAATATCTACAATAGTCCAAGTATCAGAAACTTTATTATAAAATACTAAATCAACTAAGCCTTTGAACATAACGCCAGGTCGTAGCTCATGGTAAAGCAATGTCTCTACTCCAGCAAGCATCATCGTCTTAGTACTAAAGTATGCTGCTCTTTTTTTAACCAAAAAGTCTAGTATGTGCTTACCTTCAATCCAAAATTGAGTTAGTTCATCTTGAGATGAAAAATGCTCACCTTCCATCTGTGCTTTACCTTGTTTATATGCTTTAACCATATTAGCATAAAGTAAATCGTGAAGGTTAATCTCATTAGCTGCTTTTACTGAATCGTAGTACATTACAGTCAACCATTCTTGAATAGTTTCATGCATTGCAGTACCAAAACATGTATAGATATTTTGCTTGAATGGTACAGCTTTGCGTAAGTATTGTAACTCCCATAACTTTGGACACTTGTTATAGGTGCTAATGGAACTGTAAGAAATGTGTTTATTTTTAGAAGGTGATTGTTTAATCTTACTCTCCCATACTTGTTTTACAAGTGGGTTAATCTTACTCTTTCCTTCCTGATAAATTTTCTTCGGCATAACTTGTTTTTAGGCGCTCAACATAAAGTGTAGCATCCATTAATTCTTCTTGTAGATGTGTTAACCAGTCTACAATGTTGAGATCTTCTCTTTCTAATGTAGTACTATACTTTTTAAAACCAGTTTGTGATCTCTCTTCAAACTTCTCCTTTACGGCTTGTACGTATTTGTCTTTCGGCATGTCTATAGTAAATGTTATATCTCCAGGATAGCGTTTATATTTCATTTAATAAAGATAAGAAAAAAATTACAAATAAACAATTTTATTTTCATCTCCTTTGTTAACCCAACCCTCAGAGCCGTCGCTATATTGTACTCTTCTCTTTGAAGGAGTCTTTTGAAGAACTTTAGTAACTACTTTTTCTTTTATTTCTGTATCATCTTCGTTAACTATTTTCCAATCTTCAGCTTTTACATGTTGTATATCAACTTCTATATCTTTTAACATTTCCTCGTCTGAAATTTCTTCTTCCTCATCTAAATCATCCCATAAGTCAGGTTCTATCTCATCTTCATATTCATTATAAAGATTCTTTTTATTAGCCTGATCAAAAGCAAAGTTAGCTGCTACTACAAGTGAAATAGCTAGAGGGTCAAATACAAATATAATAACTAATAACAGAATGTTAATAATCTTATCCATAGGAGTGCCGGTAAGGCCGGATAAGTATTGAAGAGGACCTAACTCTCCTGCAGTATCAGAATCATTTTGTAGGTCCAAAATTTGTAGTCTATACTTTTGTAAGCTATCTGCTGCTACAGTTCTTCTTGCATTTACTTCTTTTCTATTTTCTTCTTCAACCGATATACGTGACTGAGCCAATCTAAGCTCGGCAGTACTAACTGTTGATCGAAGACCTGTAGATGATGTCGTGTCTCGTACTTGAATTGAGGTCGCTTTTGCATTAGATAAAGTAGAAATGTTATTAGATATTCTTTTAAGTTCTTCATCGTATCTTACTACATCGTCGTTATAAAAGTTTGCTTTCTCTTCTAAGAAAGCTATTTTGTTTTCGTTAATAGAAAGCTTTTGATAAGTCTCTTGATATGCTGCACTTAAAAATCCGTATATACCCATACTGGTGATCAATACTAACACTACAGCAGCTATTGTTAGATACGTTCTGAGATACTTATTTATAGTGTCCCAATACTGATATAAAAGAGATGCAATGACAAGCTTAGCTACTTCTAGTGAACCAGCCATTACTATTACTTCAAATGCTGCTCCTGCAAATAACTTTGACAGTCCACTTACTGAATAGAAAGCAGCTGATACACTTACAGATAAAGCTGATAGTGCGATTATTGACGGAAATATATTCTTTTTTAGTCTTTTCATTACTGCACCAACAATAAAAGGATTGCTCCGCCTCCTATTGCTGAACCTATTTGGTACAACTTCTTAGTACGTCTCTCCTTCTTGAGGGCTTTCTGTAACGATCTAGTTGCTTCTTTTTGCTGATCTAATTGATGTTCTCTACTATCTATAATACCTTGATAGTTTAAAACTTGAGTCTTTAGATTAGTCACAAGTTGAGTTTGTGTAAGCAACTTATTATTAGTTTCAGTCAAAATACTTTGCATAGTTTGCATCTCCTGAGTCAAACCATCAAAGGTGACCAAATCTTTTATAACAAACCGAGCTACCGGTTTACTTAATTGAATCGTTGAGCTGACGGTATCGTTCTGCGAAAAACCTTTCCAGCTCATCATCACCAAACTTATCAATAGAATCAAGTTTAGCTTTTGTTTCTTTTTTAATAACATTTATAGTGTAGTTTAGATTGTTAATCTTTACATCATATTCACCCATCATAGATTCTAACGAGTCAGCTTCTTTTTGTAACGATAGATTTTGCGTATGTAGAGAATCTACTTTCTTTTCTAAAGCTTCTATTTGATCTAGATAAGGACTTATATCAAACTCTTCTGGTTTTTGCTTTAAAATAAAAAATATTGCTAAAGCAGTTATGCAGATTAATATAACGTTTATCCTGTTCATCTAATTAATATAGAAACTTTTTTACAATTACGCAACTATATCCTTCTTTAATCCTGACCAGTTAAATGCTGAACCTGGATCTGTTTTACCTTGTCCTTTTCCTCTTACATCATCTCCAGATACATCTGAATGTCTTACTACTGCATCAGCAGGTATGTTATATTGTTTCATCCAATATTTACATACATCTACTGCTGTTTTATATTGAGCATCGGTATAAGTACCAGGAGTTTCTATTGCTTTAGAGAAAGAACCGAAATCATGTTCACCTGGAACTAAAAGTTCAAATCCTAAAAAATGTGAGTTTAAGCCAGATAGTTCACCAAATACTGATTTACCTGCATGAAATGCTTTGCCAGGTGTATCAAGCATTTTTTCATATCTACCGTCTGGGTGAATAAAACCGTGAACTGAAAGACCTACTGATTTAAGAAAGTCGTGAGCACCTACTGGGCCGTTATCTGTTTTCAGAAACTCAGCCATAGAGTGTATGATGATTCCTTTAGGTGTGATTGCCATATCTATTCTTTTTTACCAAATATTTTACCTGCTTCACCAATTCCAAATGACCCTAATGTAATGATCACAAATGAATTGTAAACAAATTCGTTAATTACTAAGTCCTTTCCAACGTATCCAGTTAATAAATCTGCAATTGCAAATAATACCATAATGGCGAAGGAAGCAAATCCAACTACTGATTTTTCGTTGTAGTCGTTTTCGTCTTTAAAAATGTCTTTAAAAGCCATCCAATTTCGTTTTATCTTGTTAAACATGATATAACAGTTTAAGTGAAACGTTTCTTTATTATAAATAGTTAAAAACTTAATCTACCTCCAATTGTGAATGTTTTTAGGGTAGGAAAATCTTTTATTGTAGCTTCTATTACGTTTACCCCGAAGTTTATTCCAAACCTCTGAGTTAGTGTGTATGTGAAGCTTGAACCCCCTATAATCATAACGTCTGTATTGAAGTTAAGATCATGGTAGAAAGTATCGTAACTCATAAATGGATTAGATACTGCCAGCATTGGTGCTACTGTTAACCTATTGAATTTAAAAGGTTTAGTGTAAAAACCAGTTAATGAGGTACCTACTATGTTGGTATCGTAATATATTAACCCTCCCCTAACGTCTAATTCAACAGCAGTAAGACTAGTACCAAATGCTAAACCTGCAGCAGAACCTTTCTCACCAAGGAATACAACGCTGTGATTCATCATACCCATGTACGTAGTGTACATTTTCATTACTCCTACTGAAGCTGAGTATACTCTGCTAACCCTACCTTCTTTGTTAATATGCACTTTAGAGTAGTTAGCATTTAACATAAACTGCTGAAGGTTAGAAAATACCATAGCGTTTAATCCATAAGTCTCTGTACCTAATAAAGATGATTGACTTACGCCGAAATTAGTTGCAAAGGAATATCTTCCAGTTGGGTCTTGCTGTGAAAGTACGTTGGCACTGATAATAGGAGGAGACATTGCTCGTTTTTTCTTTCTCTTCTTTTCCTCCTTCTTGTCTCCTTCGTCGTCGCTTTCCTCTTCTGAGTCTTCTTCCTCAGACTCTTCATCTTCTTCAGACTCAGATTCTTCTTCATCTGATTCTTCTTCACTGTCTTCTTCTGACTCCTCGTCAGATTCTTCTTTGGATTCTTCATCGGATTCTTCTTTAGATTCTTCTTCGGTTGATTCTTCCTCTGAGCTTTCTTCGGTGCTTTCCTCTGTAGACTCTTCGGTAGTCTCTTCAGTTTCTACTTCTTCTGATTCACTTGTTTCTTCAGTTGAAGATTCTGATGTATCTTCAGAAGACGTTTCTGTCGAGCTATCCTCTGTTGACGTATCTTCGGATGAAGTAGATTCTGTAGTCTGTTCTGTAGATTCCGTAGTCTCTGTCGATGACGTGTCAGTTTGGTCTGAACTAGATTGCGTTTCTGTCGTGCTAGCTTCAGTTCCTCCGGTTGTTGTCTCATTAGTTCCTTGACTACTAGTATCTGCTCCAGCTGTAGATGTATCCGGAGAACTAGTATTATTATTCGCTGTACTAGTATCTGTAGGAGGAGGTGTAGATGTTTCTGTAGTTGTGGGAGGACTAGATGTGGTAGGTGGTGCATTAGTCGTCGTATTAGTAGTAGGCGGTGGCGGTACATTTGCTGTAGCATTTGTTGCTGCCTGTGTAGCCTGTTGTGTTGTTTGTTGAGTAGTCTGCTGTGTAGCTGTAGCTCCTGTTGTTGTTGTAGAGCAGGGGCTTAGACTATTCCACCATAAATAGGTAGCTTCCAACCAAGATTGTAGTTCACCGTTTTGAAATTGGGCGGCTGTAAATGTTCTTGATTTATTGTAAAACACTACAGTCGTCTGCCCATTCATAGGAACAGAGAAGACACTTACCTGACCGGTACACCTATCAACATAGGTTTGGATTAGGGACTGTGCTAGTCCCTGACCCATCCCCATCGCAGTAATTACTATGAAAAATAGTAACCGTCTCATAACACTTAGTGATCAAAAATCTTCTTCTGTCTCATTCTCTTAACTATTTTATATACTGCGGTGTTAAGAGCTTTTTTGGTAGCTGTACCAATTGAAGACTGATTAAAGGCTACTTCCTCAAGATTCTCATCATTTATTAATGTCATCTCTCTAGTGGTAGTCGCTTTACCTAAACCTGAACCGGTCATATATAGACCAGATTGAGCGTCAACTAATCTTACTTGTAATCCTAATCTTGTTACAAGTTTGTTAGTTATACCATCTTTAAGGTTTACTGTTTCGTCTTCTGAGATAGAAAAATCATATACTTCTATGTACCCAAAGTATTTAGCTCCGACTATATTACCTTTCAGTTCATACTTTTCGGTTAATAGTCCTTTAGCTGAAGCTTTGTATTGAGTAACCATTCTGTCTTTGATCTCGTCTCTTGTTTCAACGAATTCAAAACGAAATGTTTCTTCCATAAAAGCTACTGTAATGTTGGATAATCCTAATCCAACTCTATAGTCGCCAAGTTCAGGGTATTGGTTGAGTATTTCTTCGCTAACGCCTATACTAAGGATTGCAACAGGTACTGGTTCACCGTCATATTCAGGGATTTCATAGACAGAGGCTTGACTTTCAAATCCGGCGGTGTAATCTTCAGTAACTGTTTTTCCAATAGTTTGTCCAAAAGTAATTGTAGAAGCAAGTAATGCTAATACAGTTAACTTTTTAACCAAGGGTATCGAAGATGCCCCAGGTTACGTTATTGAATTGAGTTGGGTTGGTAATTAGTTCGTATATTACCATACCGATACCTGATACAGACAGTACCATTAATGTTGATATCCATAAGGATATAAATAATGCAAGAAATTTTTCTTTAGCAGTTGTCGCTTCAGAAAATAGTTCATACATTAAAGTTAAAGGGTTAATGTAATTGTTCATAGTTTTTGTTTTAAAATGGTTACTTAACTTTACTGCGAGATCGAAGGTTGCCGCCTTCGGTCTCTTTTTTTTACTGCGAGATAAAACTACCAGTCGAGACCTTCTTCCTTACGTTTTTCGGTTTCAGTCTTTTTTGGTTTTTCTTTTGCCGGTACTTCTTTTACGATTACCGTTTCTTTTGCCGTTTTTTGTTCTGGAATGTTTATTATAATATCAGGTTGTTGAATCGGTTGAGCTACTTGTTCAGTAGTTTGTTCTTCTTCATCTACTAACCCTAATTTCTCTTTAACTACATCTAGAAAAAATGTACCAGCAGCTGCCATAGCAACTCCTACTCCGGTAATAATTTGGTTCTTTAAGTCTTTAAAAAAATCTTTCATAATTATCCTGCTGTTGATGATGTTGTAGTTGAACTGGCTGTAGCTGTTAATGCTGCTGCTTGTTCTTCTGAACATCCTTCTTCATTTACTGTTAGTCCTAATTCAGTATCAGGGCATTTATCCAATCCGTTGATTACTCCATCGTAATCGTAATCAGCTAGTAATACTAATTGATCAATCATTGCTTGAATGCCTTGTACATCTGCCAAAATAGCATTTACTTCTTCAGTAGTAGCTAAATTATCTACAAGTTCTTGAGCGGTAGCTAAATCAGCTAAAATAGATTGAATCTGTGCTTCCCATTCCTCTACCTGTTCAACATATAGGTGTACATCATTCTCCATTGATTCAACTTCATCTTGCATAGAAGCAATATCAGTTAACATTTGATTTACATCTACACCTTCCATAGCCAACTGTAAATCAGCTAAGGCGGCTTCCAATCTTGCTAATCCTTCTTCTGCTGAAGGGTTAGTACATGCGCTTACTAATATAACACTTAAAACTGCGATTAACTTTTTCATAATAAATTGATTGTTGTTGCTCCTACTTTATCATCTTCATGAAATAACTCTAACCTGTAGGAACTTTTAGGTAGAGTTGAAGTATATACCGTAAAGATGTTGTCACCAATTCTGCCATTTACTAACTCTTTAGCAACTACTTTACCTGTTATGTTTAAAACCTTTATGTAATAGTTACCTAAACTATTGAGTTTTACATTCATTCTTACCTCTGTTGTAGCAAAATTACTGTCTAACTTTATACCTACTTCTTCTTTGATTACTAATGCTTCAGGAACGAAAGTATAAGGTTCGATCTCGAAATCATAATCAGGAGAACAGGCTAGAAACAGAGTGAATAGTACTGTATAATATATTTTTTGAAATCTATAGCTCATTTTATTGTATGTTTAAGTTTATTTTATCACCGTTTGCTTTTACAGCATCGGTATTTTCAAAGTAAAATAACCCTGTTACATTGTTTACTGTTCCTATTGGGGTAAATTCAAGTGTAAATGCTTTTCCTTTTTTAATAGTAGATTTACCGTCTGTGGATAATCCTCCAAATAGTAATTCACCTTGGAATGGTTTAGAGAAATTAGTTACTGTATTTCCTGTATCGTAAATTATATTTTTAAGTGTTAATTTAGAAGTATCGTATTTAATCCTTGCTTGTAGTCCTACGATATCTAACCCGTCATGAGTTAATTCAACTTTAACTAATCCATCTTCTATTCTGCTAACCATATCTAATTTAGTTGTACCTACTGCTTTACTGCTTAGATTTAATCCTGATTTAGCTGACTTAGCTGTTAAAGTAGCTGGGAATTGTGTACTATGTGATTGATCTAAATCAACATGATGCCAGAACGCAAAATCAAAAGTTAATAAATTTTCTGTTGGTGTAAAACTACTATTCCAATATTGTCCTGAATTTTCACCTGTTCTGTTTATATCAACTTCAGCTCCTAATTTTTCTATAGTAAAGTTTTCATATAGTACAGTTGCTGTACATCCGTGATACCAAGTTCCGTCCTGATTTTGTTGTGGAAGGCAAAACTCTCCTGCTACATCTAATCCTAAAACATAAGCTAAAAGGCCGTATGTATCTGCTGAGTTAAATGTTTGATTGAGATTAGCATCAGCTGAGAATAGACCGAAGTTATCATAAGTTACATCTGTACCGTTTATTCCTACATCATTTAAATACTTAAACGATCTATAAGCATCAGTAACTGTATGAACATCCGGAATGTATGATGCATCTATTGGTTCTAAATTCCATACAGAATATACTTGGTCTAAAGTTACATCAGTGAGTATTACATCTGCATTTGAATCTAAAGTATACGTAGTTGTAGTACCTGTCCCTGACATCATATCATCATCAGAAACAGTTACTTTAAAATTAGTAGGGTCTAATGTTTCAGGTAAATTAAAATGTAGGGTAGCGTTATAAGTAACAGCTTGTTCTATATCGAATGAGAATTGTCCGTTTGGTTCTGATGCGTAGATTGGTTCTGCAATCTGCACACCGTCAGTATCTTCTATATTAGCTAATGTTAACCTAAATTCTTTTTCCGTTGCAGTAGCTGTTTCTGGTTTTACAGTAAAAAACATTGTAAAAATAGGTGTAGCTGTAGTATACGATGCACTATCTAATAAATTCTGTAAGTTCTTATCTGAAAGCTGTATTGCTATCCTTGCTACACTCCATTTTGCATTGAATTCTGAGTATGAAGCTACACCAGTATTCCACTTATTGTAACTATCTCTTAAATCACCTTGTAGGAGACTAAACGAAGTATTGGGAAAATCATATCTCTGTGTAATAGGTCCTGCATCATTTAATGCTACTACACCTGGGAATGCACTTGGTACTGGGTCTGCTGTTAGTATTTGACTGTTATACTGTATGTCTAAAAATAGGTATTTGAAATTTACTAACAAATCATAGTCTGCAGTACCTACTGCTGCCATATGTAATTCCATTCGTAGAGTTTGTGCTTCCTTTATAGGATTGTCTACATCAACTATTTCATTAGTTTCAGTGTCAAAGAATTTTAAGCTAAATTGTACATTTTGACTAAATGTAGCTAAAGGTAAAATTAGCAATAAAAATAATAATAATTTTTTCATTAAAGTTTAAGTTTTTCAATTAATTGTTCACACAACTTTTTAATTGCAGTTGAAACATTTGCTTGAGAAAACTTACCTCCTTCATCTATAATGAGAGTGGCTGTTGATATAGATTTAGCTGTACCTTTGGCTGTTACAGACTTTTTCTTTTTTCCTTCTTTATATAGAGTAGCTTGTGCAGCTATCATATATACGTCTACGTTCTTTCCGTATACGCCTAATTGCAAATTATTCTTCTGTACGTCAAAGAACAAAATGTCTACAGTAATTTCGTTTGTTGAATTTGGATTGAGATCATAACCAGCATCCTGAACTACTTCTTCTAGAACGTTCTGGACTCCAAAGGTCAAGTCTCTGTTACCGGCTAGATCGCCGATTACTATTTTATTTTCTATAGCCCCTATTTTGACCTCTTGTGCTGTAACAAGAAAACTTAATAGGAAACTTAGACAAAAAAGCAAAAGTTTCATATATTACTGCGTTTAAATGCAACCGTTAAAAACAATTCTATGACGATTGTACAACGGTTATAAAACAGTTATATAAAACTTATTTTGTATAAATAGTAATTTAAAGAGTAAATACTAAAAAAAAAAGAGGGCCGAAGCCCTCTCTATAAAATTAATTAAAATTAAACAGCCTTCTTCTTTAAAATATGATAAAGAACAAAAGCGCCTACAAGGCCTAATAATCCTTCATTGCTAAGAGATCCTAAGATACCCATAACATTGTCAATTACTGATACTGAAGGCCAGAATGGGATTACTGCTCCTTTAAAAAGTACTTCTAATACAATTCCAAGAGCGATAATTGACACCCCGACTTCAGTTAATTTGTGAGCCCATAGGCTTACTTTTTCCAAAATGTTCATGTGATTTTAATTTAGTTAGACATAGATAACTGTCCGAACTTGTAAGGCATATGCTAATATAAATAGTCAAAAAAAAAGAGGCCCGAAGGCCTACTTATTCATAATTGTGCAGTCCCGAGTAACTATCAGTCGAGGGATTGAATTTCCTTTGGGATGAATTCACCGTTGACGTGTCCGCATGAGACACATTTGAAGACGGGGATCGGGATGTAGGAAGGCTTGGATTGTCCAGTGAGGATTCCTGAAGCCTTTCTAATAACGAGTGCTTGGTCGAAGTACGTCCCATCGCATTCGTCACATAAAACCGGAGTCGTTTGATTAATGTCGACATTTAAATTTTGCTGCATATTATCGGGTTTGTGAGTAATAATCACTCTTACTCGGTGTAGAACTTCCGCTGGAAGGTTTTCTAGCTGGTCTACTTGCTACCTTAGCATCTAAAGCTGCTTTTTTCTTTTTGTTGTAAAGAACAATCCCTACGATTGCTGCTACTACAACTATTCCGAATATAATTCCCATAATTTAATTTTTAGTAGTTGATTTATTATTTCTTCTTCTTGGTTTTCTACCTTTTCTTGGTCCACCTTTAATGGCTTCTGCAACATCGCCTGCTTGATTAACTACATCTTTTGCAGCATCAGCAACGTCTTTAAGCTCTTCTTTTACTCTTTGAGCTCTTTGTTTTACTTGAGTGGTAGTATTTTTAACAGCTGTTTTTGCTTGTGCTACCTTTTCTTCGACTTCGTCCGGAATTCCGTCTTTGTCAGCGTCGGTGAATAATCCAAAGTATTTGGTAGCGACCCAAATAGCTCCTGCGATTACTGCAACAACTAAAATAATAACTAAAATGGTTTTCATAAAAAATTGTTTAAATTAACGTTAATGTATATATAAATAGTCTTTAGCAACGATCTCCGGCTAAGACTAAACCTTTAGGTGCTTGTCGAGTCACCCTTGCTCGTTTTCCGTACTTATCTTCCATCTTAAAATAAAACGTAAGTAAGTCTTTATGATTCTTTATTACTTCTTTATCGTACTGTTCTCTAGTCATCTTAAACTCAAAAACAAAACATCTTTTAAGAGATTCTAACTTATTAGCTTCATCTTTATCTCTATCTTCTTGAAGACGTTTACGACGTGCTTTGTCTAAAGCTATAGCCTCAAGGTACTGAACGTCGTCATGGCCAATCTCTTTATGCTTCTGATTAATACGGTGCTCCACAAGCTCAATCTCGTATATATATGATCCCAAATCGAAGTCTCCGTTAGCAATCCTATCGCGTAATGGATGTCTGTCGGACAAGGGATTATTCCTAAGTGTATAAGAACGCCACCACATAAACCTATCATACTTCTTTTTATAGTAATTGGTCGATAAATATTTCTCTAACCACTCCTGAGAGTGTATTGGACTAAAGGGTAAATTCATACTATAAAGATAAGAACTTTTGAACAGAAAAACAACTATTCCCCGATGTCAATTATCTTCATAGCCATACGTACAACTTCTTCATCATACTCACAAAGTAGTCTATAAGCTTTCTTTTTTAGTTCTTGAACTTCTCTTTGTGGGTGTTGGATAACTTCTCTTTCAGATATATCAGCCGTAAATGGACGACGAGTTACTGTTGTACCCCCATCAGGAGACTCATAAATCCATGTTTCTTTTTCCACAGGACTAATTTTACCATCTTCTACCATTTCGAAATACTTTGTTACCGAATCACTCATATCATAACTTTTATTTAATATAGAAAAAAAATATTAAGTCACAAACCTTTTTTGTGTTTTTCTTTTCTATTATATTTCTTTTTATTTGATTGTACCAGGTGTCTAGATGCCTCCCATATCCTCCGCAGAACATCGTTATCTAACTTTGGTACTTTAGTTTTCATTTTACTACTTTTACTTCATTATAACTATTACTGATCCATTCATTGTACTCTGGAAATTTACCAAAGTTACCATCTTGACTTTGTGCTCTATATTGAGTAACAGCAAGTGGGTAAACAGCATATTTTTCCGTAAACGAATCTCTTACAAATTCATCATCGATATTGTCAACTGTAGGTATATAATCATTCCACTTATCAAAAGTGTTACCATTTATACCAATAGCATGAACACATATCATTTTATCTACCTTTACTAAATTATCTGATATATAATCTACAGTTTTTGATTCAATTATACCGCCAAAGTAAATTATTTCCCAATCAGGTATTGTCTGTAATGTCTTAAGCGCATTTTCTACATAAGTTATACCGTTAGGTAAAAACTCAAAATCATCTTGAAAAAATAATACGTTTTTAAAGTTGTAAGTTTTGGCATAGCTAACCACCGCCTTTGAACCCAAAGATGTAGCAAGGTGTCCAGTCTTCCATCCTTTAACATGGTCTTCAAACCCCGCAAATCTTTTGACAAAGTTATCAAGTTGTAACTTTTTCAGCTCGGCTTGCGCATGATCACGTCTATCTTTATTTTTATCGAGATTTAAATAAAATGCTCCGTCGAAAAAATCTTTAATCATAAAACCTATCTTGAACTTACCTTAATCATTTATCAATATACGAACTATTTGGCAATAAAAAAACCCCACCTTATAGCTTTCTCGGAAGGACTAAATGGTTATAGCCCCGAGGCTTTTCGGTAGGGTTATTTAAAAATGCGCGTGGCGACTTCGTCGGTTAGAGGGAAACGCCCCCCTATCCTTTTACTTCGTCCATGCTAGCCTTCTTGTAAGGAGTAACCAATTTCTTGATCTCACCTGCGGCTTTACGAGCTCTTGCTTGAGAAGCTTTTGTACTTCCTGCGTTGTTCTCGTTTAAGATAGCAAATTGCTCTGCAATTGCGTCAAATAATTCTTGTTTTGCACTCATAATTGTAAATTAAATTTATTAACCTAACAGCATATTTGGATCAGTTCCTACTGTATTCTTTTTCTCTTTTCCTGTACTAACTACTGCTTCTGTAATCAATAAGGTACCTGCAACTGATGCAGCATTCTCTAAAGCAAGTCTTGTTACTTTAGTTGGGTCTATAATACCCTCCTTAAACATATTAAAATAATCTTCTTCTCTGGGATTATAACCAAACCAGAAATCACCTTCATCGATAATTCTTTCTTCTATATTTCCAATATTATCTTGAGAATATCCAGCATTTTCAAGAATTTTATAAAATGGTCTTTCTAGTGCTGATATGATAATATCAAAACCTGTCTGTTCATCACCTTCTAAATTTTGAATATCACCAACTAAAATTTTAGAAGCATTTAATAAAGCAATACCACCCCCAGGTAAAATACCTTCTTCTATGGCAGCTTTAGTAGCATGTAAAGCATCATCAACTCTATCTTTCTTTTCTTTCATTTCTACTTCAGTATGACCCCCTACGTGTACGATAGCAATACCGCCCATAAACTTAGCCAGTCTTTCTTGAAGTTTTTCCTTTTCGTAGGGTGAAGTAGTATCATCTATCTGAGTTTTGATCTCTTCAATACGTTGTGTGATTGCTTCTTCTGAACCTAAAGCATCAATAATAGTCGTAGTGTCTTTATTGACCGTAACTTTATTAGCTTTACCTAACCAATTAGCATCAAACTTATCTAATCTCATACCTTTTTCAGAAGAAACTACTTGGCCTCCGGTTAGAATTGCAATATCTTCTAACATTGCTTTCTTTCTATCTCCAAACTCAGGTGCTTTAACAGCACAGATAGGTAAGATACCTCTCATCTTGTTAACTACCATAGTAGAGAGAGCTTCTCCATCAATATCATCAGCAATGATAAGTAATGATTTGTTCTGTTGGGAGACACCTTCTAATATAGGTAGCAACTCTTTAATAGCTGATAAACGTTTATCGGTAATTAAAACTAACGGATTTTGAAGAACAGCTGTCATAGAGTTGTTATCTGTAACGAAGTAAGGAGACTTATAACCGCGATTGAATTGCATACCTTCGACTGTCTCGAGATATGTTTCTCCTGTTTTTGATTCTTCTATTGTAACAACTCCATCTTGACCGACTTTATCCATGGCAGTGGAAATTAACTCACCTACTTCTTTATCATTATTAGCTGAAATAGTGGCGATCTGCTTGAGCTGTTCTTCATCCGTAATATCTTTGCTTTGTTCTGCTAAATACTTAGTAACTATCTTTACTGCTTTATCAATACCCCTTTTAATATCAACAGCATTTGAACCTTGTTTCATTCTATCTATACCATCATTTAGTATAGATTGAGCTAGTAAGGTTGAAGTTGTAGTACCATCTCCTGCTTGTTCAGCAGTTTTAATAGAAGCTTGTTTTACAATTTGAGCTCCTAAATTTTCTACTCTATCTTTTAACTCTATAGATTTAGCTACAGTAACACCGTCTTTAGTTGACACTGGCATTCCCATTTCTTGTTCTATAATAACGTTTCGGCCTGAAGGTCCGAGGGTAGCAGTAACTGCATTAGCTAGTTTATCGACTCCGTCCGCTAGTTTATTTCTAGCTTCTTTTGAAAATGTAATCTTTTTACTCATCTTTTGATTGTTTTACAACTGCTAATACTTCTCTATCTTGTGCAATATAATACTCCTCTCCTTCGAAATCTATTCGTAAGGTTCCAATTTTAGGTACGAGAACTATATCTCCTACCTTACAAGATCTCACAGTAATTAGTTGACCATGTTCTGATAATCTACCTGGTCCTATTGCAAGAACTTCTCCCATTTCTGGTTTTTCTTTTCCCATGTCTGGGATTACAATTGATCCGTAAGTTTGTTCACCTTCATCGATAGGCTTTACTAGAATACGGTCATTAGTTGGATGTAATAACTTTGCCATTTATATAACGTTTTATTTAATATATGATTTTTTATTTGAAAATCAAACCCCAGAGCAGGTAAAATTTAGCTAATTTTCAAAGTTTTTGGCTCTGATCCTTTAGCAAAAGGAATTACTACTTGTAATAAGCCGTTTTTAAATGCAGCCGTAGCTTTACTTAAATCAAACCTACTATCAATCTTCCAACCTAAATTAAAAGATCTTTTGGCGATACCTCTATGGATAAATTCACCTAAATCTTCTTCTTTCGGTTTATCGTAATTTACTCTGATTATATTCCCCTCTATAAGAATTTCGATATCCTCTTTTGAGATCCCTGTACAAGCTATGTCTAGTCCTAGACCGTTGTCTCTCTCGTAAATATCTACTGGGTGGGGAAGTTTGGATTCTGCTAGAGGTCTGTATGCTCCAGCGTCTTGGAAAAAATTTCTAACTAAAATGTCGAACGGATTACGTTCATAAAATAATGTACTCATATCATTTAAATTTGTGAGTGCCTAAGCTACTCGGTTAACAAAAAATTAAAATCGCTCTGGGGTCGATCTTCTTTATTATAAATATCTACTAATGCCCTTCCTTCCAGTTATCAGCTATCTCTGGTGGAGCTTTTAATGTAACTCCAGGAAGTTTAGTAGTGCTCTCCATAATTCTTTGAACGTGTGGAGCAAATATTTCTGCATCTTTTTCATCTACATTAATTATTAATTGATCATGTACTTGAGCCTGTACTTTAGCATCAATACCTAATTCTTCTGCTTTACGGTTAATTGCTAAAGCTGCTCTATTTACTACCGCTGCTGCTAATGACTGTAATTGAAAGTTTAAGCAGTTATTAAGTCCGTTACGATAGTCTCGGTAAGCTTTCATAACTTGATCTTTACCGTACTGGGATTCTAATTCTTTTCTAAATCTCCAGTCCATCATTCTATCACCAAACTTGTCGTACACCTTTTTAACTCTAGGTAAATGACGTACTCGTCCAACGTAGTTCTTAATATACCCTTTAGTTTTAGCATGCTCTCTAGATCTTTCTCTCCACTCCTTAAGTTGAGGGAATCCATCTAAGTAACCGTCAACTAGTATTTGAGCTTCTTTCTGATTAACTCCTAAAGACATTCCTAAAGCATAAGCTTCCATACCGTATGCAATACCTAGCGAATAAGCCTTAGCTTGATTACGTTTAACTGGATCTACTTTTTTAAGGTAGTTGTCAGCTGCCTTATCTGCTGATACTCCTTCTAACTTTTCAGTCTTAATGGCAACAGTAGAATAGAAATCCCAATTCTTGTCAAAGATCTCTTGTAGTCCTTTATCACCAGATACAGAAGCAAAACAGTGAGGTTCTAATGATTCGTAATCTGCATCAATAACTTTTCTACCTTTTCCAGCAATAAGGAATGCTCTAACAATGTTAATGTATTTCATTAATATAGGAGCATCTTGACCTTCCTCTAAAGGTTTAGGTAACTGTTGAGCATCACTACCGTAACGTCCTGATACGGTACCGTTTTGCTTAAAGTAAAAGTAGTATCTACCATTTTCATTGCCATCTAAAAATCTATCTACATAAGTAGATTTAACTTTAAGTAATTTATTGTAAATACGTAAATTTTCTGCCCATGGGTAATCCTTAGATAGGCTTTCTACCATATCCATATCAAACTGAGCTCTACCACTTTTAGTTTGAGAACCGGCTACTAAAGGTTTAATTCCCATATAACCGAAGACAATTTCACCCAAATGTTTTTTAGATTGAATATTGATGTAATCTCCATCATTAGATTCTTTCCACATGGACATAGAAATACGAGCACACTCAACATCGTCAAGAAAGGATTTGTCTCCGGTTAGTAGGAACTCTTTAACTTTGGCTTCTTTCTCATTTGTAGTCTCTAAAGCTTCTATGTTCTTCTGAGTAAGAGAATACTTGCCAGTTTTTTCACTTTTAGGAATGTTTAACGAATACCTCTCTATAAGGTTTATCGCCCAGTTACCTTTATGTGAAATTGGAAATTTATCCATAGCAGTAGCAACTACCCATTCTTTGGCTTCTGAAGTTTTGAGTAAAGAATCTAAAACAATTTGTTTATTTTTTTTCAAATCTTCAGTAATTTCTTGGTTGATTTGATTTATCAAATCCATATCAAGATCTACTCCCATCATCTCCATAGGTAAAGTTACCTCACGGTAGATAGGCATTACTTCATCTTCAAAGAAGAATTTCTCCAAGCCCTCTTCTCTAAGCTTACCCAAATATAGATTACAAATACGAAGGGTAAGGTCAGTATCAGCAGCAGCATATTTAGAAAGAATCTCAAGATCAGCTTTATAGATCTCAAAACTTTCTTTAGTAACAGAACCACCATTTTTCTTAATACTTTCTTTTAGTTCAATCTGCTCTTGGTTAGCTGCTTCTTCTACATTTAAACCTAAAGCTTCTTGATTCATTATAGCAATTGATTTCAATCCAAAAGGATTACCAAACCCGAAGGCACCTTCTTCATAAACTGTATGAACAAGGAGACCGGTATCAACCCATATCTGACGAGATAAATCAACACCGTAGAAATTTTTTATAAACTGAACGTCGAAAGAAGCATTATGGAAAACAAGTTTTTTATCTTGCTCAACCATCATCTTAAGTAGATTACGAGAAATAGTCTCAGTTGACGTACCATCAATCTTTTGCAATTCCAACAAGCCTTTGTCAAAGTTCCATACTAAAGTAGGTATATAAAACCCTACACCTTCATCACCTGATAATGACCAACCCACAATCTTATTCTTTCTAGGGTTAAGACCAGATGTCTCGGTATCTACTGCAATAACTTCTGAATCGTTAATGTGTTGAAACATTAAGTCTAATGTTTCTTTGTCTTGAACTGTGTAGTACTTTTTTTCTAATTGCATCTATCTAAAATCTTTTCTTACAAAATCTCCTTCGTCATATGACTTTAATATATGACAGTGTTTACAAACAAGCTGGTAATTAGAGGGTTGTTCACCTTCTAGTGTGTGCTTTATATTAGAATTTATGTGATCTACATCAAATAAACCACTTAATTCATTTAAATCTCTCTCGTAAAATTGGGTAGGGTCGTAACCGCAGCTCTCACATTTTAAGTTACCTTCAATAATTCTTTCTACCTTATAAAACAACCAAGGTCTAACGGTAGCATTGGCAGCATAAGTTTTATACTGTCTATGGGTTTTACAATATTTAGTTGCAAAATGAGCTCCTTCTTCTATTGGGGTATTACACCATGTAACTTTACACATAACCTTTATTTATAATCTAAATATAAGAACTTTTTTTCAGAGTACCAAATATATTTTTAATATTCTCCGTAAAGATCAAATTTCATTGGTTCAGGTTCTTCAACAATAGTTTCGTGAGCTTCTATAGCATAAAGTTTTCCTTCTAAAGGTTCTAGTCTGTAGTGACCTTTAAATTTAGTTTTACGCATATACAATGTAAGAGCCATCACTAAACCTTCAATAACATTACCTTGATCAATAACTAACTCCCAATTGTCTCCAGGAGGTTTTCTAATAGCTATTAATACTTTTTCTTCTTGTACTTCTATATCTGCCATTACTGTCTTAAAGTTTTTCTAATTGTGTAATTAGGGTTAGTGAAAAACTCAGGAATAAGCATGGTATGTGTTGCCCTTATAGGATTAATATCTATACCTCCTCT
>Ga0222714_10000647_pt1 | contig 39900 bp, 36 predicted proteins | sample C33_3DmetaG_FD_165048 | JGI IMG/M metagenome (GOLD analysis project Ga0222714, IMG submission 165048) | Estuarine water microbial communities from San Francisco Bay, California, United States - C33_3D | ecosystem: Environmental > Aquatic > Marine > Unclassified | place: USA: California...
CGTACGCTGACTTCGGCCTGCAGGCTCGGGAGCATGGCCAGAAGCGCGTGGAGGAGCAGGGCGGGGCGCATGGGTAGTAATTATGGCGGGTGTTGGCGGTTGGCGGATGGCGGATAGATAGGAAGGACAGAGGGTGGAATTCAAGATGCCCGCCACCCGCCACCTGAGGCTGCCACCTTGGAACGAAGGGGTGGTGATAGGGATATGGGTAACCAGAGGCGGAAAGGAGTAAATGAAGGAAAGCGGGGCAGGGCTGTTGCGGTTGTCTTGGCCGGATTTTTCCTTTCTGCTCGGAAGGTGCCGTCGTCGCTACCGTTCATCCTCGCCTCCGCTTCGCCACGTCGCACCGAACTCCTCCGGGACGCCGGTCTGCCGCACCGTGTCGTCGTGGCCGCGGTGACCGAACACGAGGACCCGTCGACCGATCCGGCGAAGATGGTCCTGCATAACGCCCGCTTGAAGGCCGCGGCGGTCTCCCGCCTCCATCCTGAAGCGCTCATCCTCGGTGCCGATACGACGGTGGCCCTCGGCGATCAGGCCTTGAACAAGCCGGCCGACCTCGCCGGATCCCGCGCGATGCTGCGCCGCCTGTCAGGTCGCGAGCACGTCGTGCACACCGGCGTCTGCCTGCTCTGTCCGTCGCTGGGCATCGACGAGTCGCATGACGTCACGGCGTGGGTCCGTTTCCGTCCGCTCACCGACGAGGACATCACGCGCTACCAGTCCTTGGTGGACACCTTGGACAAGGCCGGCGCCTACGGCATCCAGGAGGGCAGGGAGATCATCATCGACGATTACCAACGTCCCATCTCGACGATCATGGGATTGCCGGTCGAGTTCGTGAAGGCGCGGCTCGCTTCCCTGGGCGTCCTGGAAAGGATCGTCGCATGAGGGTCTGGCTCCTCTTCCTGTCCGCCCTCGCCGGCGCGCAGGCCTCCGCGGTCAGCGGCGACGCCGAGCTCACCGGGCTCATCGGCGGCAAGCCTTTGGTCATCCGCACGACCAGCCGTCTGGCCGGCGCCATCGATTCCGTGAGGTGGGACGGCGTGGAGTTCATCGACTCGCACGACCATGGACGTCAGCTCCAGTCGGCGATCAACGCCGACGTCGACGGCGTCTTCCATGTCGAGTGCTACAACCCGACCGAGGCCGGTTCGGTCGTCGACGCCCTCGGTCCGAAGTCGACGAGTCGCTTGGAGCTTCTCACGCTGACCAAGGATGGCGTCCTCGCCACCCGTTCGCGGATGGCCTACTGGCTGGCGCCCGGCATGAGGTCGCACGGCCATCTCGCGCAGAACACCGAACTCGTCTCGAACCATGTCCTGACCAAGCAGGTACGCATCGGCCGCCCGGGCATGGACCACGTGCTCGACTACAAGGTGACGTTCACCGTGCCGGGAGACCGTCCTCACCGGTATCTGCAATTCGAAGCCCTGACGGGCTACATGCCGGCGACTTTCAGTGAAGAGCATCGCTTCGACGCGCAGACCGGGGCCCTCGTCCCGTTGCCGCGGAAGAACGGCGAGCAGCGCGACCCGATCGTGCTCTCCACGCCTTCCGGTTCCCATGCGATGGGCGTCTTCACGCCGGACCGGCCGCCCGCCGGCCAGCCGGCCGTAGGGTACGGGCGTTTCCAGTTCGAGCGGGAGAAGGTCGTGAAGTGGAATTGCGTCTTCCGGCGCCGTGGGGCCGAGGCGTTCACTCCCGGCGACTATTCCTTCCGGCTCTACGTCGTGATCGGGACCCGCGAGGACTGTCGTCGGACCTTGGCGGCCCTCTCACAGGAGTTCGCCGGCCGATAATCAGGCCGACCTACGCTTGAAGTCGTCCGGGTCGTCCCTACCTTCGAGGCGTGCGTCCCGATGATCCCATCGACCTTCGCGCCGCGTCTTTCGCGGCGGTGGCGTCGCTCGGCCTGCACCTCCTCCTGCTGTGGATCCTGCCGGACTCCTTCCGGCAGGCCGTGGTGTTCGTCCGCCCGGCGGAGGTCCTGACCGCACCGGTGAAGGTCGACGAAGCCCGTCTGCCGGCCAGGCTGCGTTTCGCCGAGACCAACCCCGTCGCCAACCAGGCCGTGCCGAAGACGGCGCCGTTCACCTCGTCGCGCAATCAGACCGCGGCCCAGCCGGTGCCTGAGAAAAAGCCGACGAACTCCGCCTTGCCGAAGTCCGCCGGCACCTCGCCGGAGATCCGCCTCGCCCAGGGCAAGCCCCGCTCCATCGACCAGTCTCAGGCCCAGCCCACGCCGGCACCGGTCGTCGCGATGACCGGCCCCCGTTCCGCCCCGCCTCCCGGGCCGGGCAAGCCCGCCGCGAAGCCGGCGCCGAAGGCCGCCCCGGCGCCCGTCGCGGCCGATCCGGAGCGCCCCCGCGCCTCGCTGCCTTCCGGCACGGCCGGCCTGCTGCTGCGTAACGCCGTCGGCGTGAACCGCGCCGGCGCGGTCGCCATCGACGCCCGTTTCAGTCAATACGGCGATTACACCCAACGCATGCTCGAGGCCATCCAGTCGAGCTGGTGGAGCATCATCGAGCGCTCGCAGTTCGAAGGGGTCCAGCGCGGCCGCGTCACGGTCCGCTTCCGCCTGCACCGCGACGGGACGGTCACCGACGCCGCGATCCTCAGCAACGAGGTCACCCGCGTGATGTCCCTGGCCTGCAAGGACGCCGTGATGGCGCCCGCGCCTTATGACGTCTGGCGCGCGGATATGGTCGCCTTGTACGGCGAGAGCGACATCGTCACGATCAACTTCTATTACCGCTGATGACGCTCGCGACAGATTGGATCCCCTTCGGGCGCGGCGTGCGCGCGGTCGCCACCCATCCTTGCGGGCTCATCGCGGTCGCCAAGCCCGACGGCATCCTTTCGCATCCCAATCCCGGCGAGGTCGCGGAGAAGGGCACGGTCCTGCTCTCCGGCAACTACTCCCTCGAGGAGGAAGCCTTCCACGTCCGGGACGGGCAGGGCGGCATCCGGCGCGTCTACCTGCTCAACCGTCTCGATTCCCCCACGAGCGGCGTGCTGCTCCTTTCGCTCGACGTCGGCGTGGCCGACGTGGTGCGCAAGATGTTCGCCCGCTCGCAGGTCTCGAAGCAATACGTGGCCCTCATCCGCGGCCGCGGCCTGCGCACCCCGCGCGGCACCTGGCAGGATCAGCTTTCCAAGTCCAAGGGCCCCGGCGGCGGCGTGCGTTCCGAGACGGGCGCCGGCGCCCCCGCCGTCACGGTCTACCAGTGGCAGCGCGCCGCGGGCGGCACGCTCCCGCTTTCGCTCATCCGCCTCGAGCCCCGCACCGGCCGCACGCACCAGCTGCGCGTGCAGACCGCCGCGCACGGGCATCCCATCCTCGGCGACCGCACCTACGGCGACTTCGAATTCAACAAGGCCGTCGGCACGGCGCGCGGTTTCAAGCGCCTCTTCCTGCACGCCGAGACGACCCAGCTGTCCTTCGACTGGCAGGGCGCCAAGGTCGAGTTCAAGGCCGTCGCGCCGATGCCGGCAGAGTTCACCGAGGCCTTGGCCGCCGACGACGATTCTCCGGGCAAGGGGCCGAAGGCCCCGCGTCGCGACGCCGGCACGCCGATCTCGCCCCGCCTGCGCATCCGGCTCTGACCCGCCATGGCGTCCGCCTTCCAGCTCATCGAAGTCCGCGGACCTGAACTGGAGCCGTGGATCGACGTCCTGGGCGGCCTGCGCATCGCGGTCTTCCGAGAATTCCCTTATCTCTACGAAGGCGAACTGAAGTATGAGCGCGAATACCTCCGGACCTACCTGAGCTGCCCGCGCAGCCTCGTCGTCTTCGCCCGTGACGCCGCCGGACGGACCATCGGGGCGACGACGTGCATGCCGCTGGCCGACGAGACCGAGGGCTTCCGCGGTCCTTTCGAGCGCGCCGGCGTGCCGGCCGATGACGTCCTTTATCTCGGCGAGAGCATCGTGCTGCCGGAGTTCCGCGGCGGGGGGCTCGGCGGCGAGTTCTTCGCCCGTCGCGAGTCGCATGCCCGACGTCTCGGCCTCACGACGACGACCTTCTGCGCGGTCGACCGACCGGCCGATCATCCGGCCCGCCCGGCGAACCATCGCCCGCTGGACGCCTTCTGGACGAGGCAGGGCTATCGCCGCCGTCCGGAGCTGCGGGCGGTTTTCCCTTGGAAGGAAGTCGGCGAAGAACAGGAATCTCCCAAGACGCTCACCTTCTGGACGAAGACATGGACCGCCTGACCCTCGCCTTGCTGACCTTCGACGTCGGCGTCCCTGCGGCCTCGCCTGACGCCTTCGCCGACCGTGTCTGCGCCCGCGTGCGCGAAGCCTGGGACGACGGGGCGGACCTCGTCGTGCTCCCGGAGTTCCTCTGGATGGGACTCGAGCCCTTCGTGGCGGAAGAGGACAAGCTCCGCGGCGTGGCCCGGCTGTTCTGGAACGACCTCCGGCCGCGGATCGCGCCGCGTCTCTCGCGGGCCGACAAAGGCGTCGTGCTCGGCACCGTGCCTTTCCTGGGCGACGACGGCCAGCTGCGTAACCGCGCGCCGATCTGGGACGGCGTCGCCTTCCGCCATCAGGACAAGCTCCACCTGACGCCCTGGGAGTCCGCCTTCGTCGGCGGCGAGGGCGTCGGCCTCTGGTCTTTCCGCGGCGTACGCTGCGTCGTCGTCATCTGCCTCGACGTCGAGATCCCCGAGCTCGCCTCGCTCCTGCGAGGGCAGGGCGTCGAGCTGATGCTCGTGCCCAGCGCGACCGAGACCCTGATGGGCGTCGAACGCGTCGGCCGATGCGCCGACGCCCGGGCCGTCGAGCTCGGCTGCCATGTCGGCGTCAGCCATCTCCTCGGCCGGACCACCTCCGTGCTCATCGACGAGAACATCGGCCGCGCCGCGGCCTTCGCGCCTTCGCAGGCGGCTTTCCGCGACGAACCGCGCCACCTCGCCACTCCCGTCTGCACGGAAGGCGACCACGCCCTCACCGTCGACGTCGACCTCGCGCTCCTGCGTCGCCATCGCGCGACGCCCGGCGAGACCGATCCGTCCAGGCTGGGCGCCCGCCCGCTCCGAATCCTTTCCTGACCCATGCACCCGCTCATCCGTCAATATTATCAGGCCTTCAATTCCGGCGACCGTGAGGCGCTCCTCGCGCTCCTGCACCCCGACATCGTCCATGAGATCAACGAAGGCGGCGTCGAGGTCGGCATCCCGGCCTTCCGCGCCTTCCTCGGCCGCATGGATCGTTCGTACCGCGAACAGGTCGAGGACCTGGTCGTCTTCGCCGGTCCGGATGCCGGCCGCGCCGCCGCCGAGTTCTACATCCGCGGCGAGTATCTCCAGACCGACGAAGGCCTCCCGCCCGCCACCGGCCAGAAGTATCACCTGCGCGTCGGGGCGTTCTTCGAGATCAAGGACGGCAAGGTCGCCCGCGTCTCCAATCACTACAACCTCAGCGCCTGGCTGCGGATGGTCGGCGCCTGAGGAAGGCGGGCCGAGGACGACGTTTTTTAGGCCGATTCCGCCGCCGGCCCGCGGCGTGGCCGGCAAACTGAGGTCCGCGTTCATTGCGGTTTGCTTCGTCTTGGCGGAGCGACTTATCTCAGGGCGACGGTATCCCCTCCGCCCTGATGAACCCAGTCCCCGCCGCCCTCCTGGTGCTGCTGCTTGCCGCTTTGGCGGAGCTCCTGCATGCGCGTCGGGTGCAGGTCGCCGCCCGGCTGGCGTTCGGTCCCGAGGGGGCGCCGCGTACTTGGACCAACGCGGCTCCTTTCCTGCGGTGCCTCGCGCTCGCCGCCTTCGCCTGGGGGCTGGCCGTCATGTGGCAGCTTCATCAGGCGGCCAAGGACGGCCAGCCGGCCGAGACCGCGGAACCGACCCGGCTGATCTTCGTGGCCGACCTTTCCCCGAGCATGTATCTGAAGGACGCGGGACCGGAAGGAAAGGTCACGCGGCAGCAACGCATGCGCGAGGAGGTCGAAGCCGTGCTCATGCGCGTCGGCGGCGACCTCCGTTACGGCGTCGTCGGCTTCTACACCGAGGCGCGCTCCGTGGTCATGGACGCCCGCGATCCGGAACTCGTACGCAACGTCTTCGACGGCCTGCCGGTCCAGTACGTGATGAAGCCGGGGTCGACCGACCTCGGCGCGGCCATCAACGCGGCGGTCAAGGTCGTCGCCGGGCTGCCCGAACAGACGGTGCGGCTCGTCATCTTCACCGACGGCGACACCGTGCCGCTGCAACCCATCCTGCCTCGCCCGAAGTCCGTCCGGGACGTACTCGTGCTGGGCGTCGGCGACCCGCGCAAGGGCACGTTCATCGCGGGCCACCAGTCGCGTCAGGACTCCCAGGTCCTCGCGGACGTCGCCCGCGCCCTGCGGGGCGCCTACTACGACGTGAACGAGAAGCACCTGCCTACGGACGCCCTGGGCGACCTCGTCCGACGCACGCCTCCGCCGAAGACGGGACTCGACCTGGCCGGCATGGCGGTGCTGGCGATGCTGCTGGGGGCGTCGGTGCTCGCGCTCCTGCCGGTGGCCTTGCAATACGCCGGGAGCGGCTGGAAGGTCGTCCGTCGTGACGTCGCGGGGGAGGGCGCCGTCCGATGAGGAAGTTCTTCACGCTGCTCTGGCTGCTCTTTCCCGTCGGCGTGGTGTATTATCACTTCAACGAAGGCCAGGCCCAGCTCGCCCGCGAGCAGGCGCGCGATCATCTGCTGCGCATCGGCGCGCTCGAACAAGCCAAGGAGCCGGATTGGCCGACGATCGTCGAGGAGTATGACCGGCTCGCGGCGGAGCTGCCGCCGGGCGAGCGCCCGACCGTCCGGCATCAGGTCAGGTTGGCGAAGGCCAAGGCGAAGGTGGAGATGCTCGACGTCGCCGGGGCGATCAACGACCTCTCGCAGCTGCTCAAGGAATCCGCGGCCGTCGACGGCGAGGATGGCGCGACCACCCGTGCGATCCGCGAGACGCTCGGCAAGGCCTACTTCTACGCGACCTCGTTGTTGAAAGCCAACGGGGCGACCGAAGAGGAGTGGCGTCCTTACGCCGAACGCACCCGCCAGGTCTTCCGTTATCTCGCCGAACATCAGGACCCGGCGGCCCTCGCCGATTACGAACGGCGCGTCGAGGCGGAGTTCGCCCGTTCCGTCCGTCAGAACAACTTATGAAGACGATCCTCCTCTTCTCCCTCGGCGTCGTGTGCGCCGCCGCGCAGGATGCCCCGGCCCCGGCCGCCGTCGAAGGCGTCCGTGGCGTCCGTCAGGAAGGCTCCGGCAAGGTGAAGGAGGTCGATCTCGCCGCCAAGAACGTCGCGCCCACCACCGTCCAAGGCGTCGAGAAGGTCGACGGCGTGAAGGCTCCCGGCGGCGCCAAGCCCGTGAAGCAGGCTCCGCCGCCCGCCTCCGTCCCGGCGACCGCCAAGCCCGTGGAGTCGGCTGACGCGAAGGCTCCGCCGCCTCCGCCGCCGACGAAAGGGCTGGTCAGCGCAGAAGGCGTGAAGCCTCCCGAAGGCGTCAAAGGCGCCGGTACCAAAGGTACGCCGCCTCCGCCCGCCCCGAAGGGGGTCGAAGCCGTCGAGGGCGTGAAGCCTCCGGAAGCGGTCAAAGGCGCGGGCTCGAAGGCTCCGCCGCCGCCCCCTCCCGCCAAAGGCCTCGCCGGGATCAACGGCGTGAAGGCGCCCGAGGGCGTGAAGCCCGCCGCCGGCGGCATCAAGCCCGTCGAAGGCGTCACCGGCATCGGCGCCGGCAAGCAGCAGAACCTCGAGGCCGCCCTGCAGGTCGAGGCCGCCGGCAAGCCTGAGCCCAAGAAGGCTAAGGCCGCCGCCGCGCTGCTCGCGGGACCTGAGCCCAAGGGCAAGCCCGCGAAGACCGACGACCGCAAGGTCTTCGAAGAAGCCCGCAAGATCCCCGACAACGGTTCGTGAACCCTTTGCATAAGACACCATGAGACTCCTCCGTCCGTTCCTCTGCGCCGCGCTCGCGTGCGCCGCGACACTTTCCGCCCAGCAGGCCGCGCCGCTCGACGCCAAGACGCAGCAGCAATACGAACGCCTGCTCCGCCACCGCTTCTCCCGCGAGCTCAGCGAGGTCTTCGCCGCGATGGAGAAGTCCGCCCGGCCGGACGCCCGCGCCGGCGCGGACGCCCGTTTCCTTTCGGCTTTCCGGCTCGGCGACTGGGCGCAGGTGCGCGCCGAGCTCGCCGCGCTGCCGCCTGAGCTCGGCCGCGGCATCTACGACAAGATCCTGTCCGATCTCGCCGACCGTCCCAAGAACGGCGTCCGCCTCGAGGACGTCTTCGCCCTCGCCGACGCGGGACCGGGCGAGCTCACCGACCTCGAGCTCCGCAAACTCGGTCAGATCCTCGGCCAGATCGTCGCGCCCAACGAAAGCTTCTGGGTCGCCGAGCGCCTGGCACGCGGCACCGAGAAGCTGGGAGGCAAGGAGCCCGCCCGCCGACTCGCGGCCGGACGCGTCCTGCTGGCCGGCGGCTTCCGCGACCTCGCCCGGCAGTATCTGCCGGCCGGCGCCGACCTCGACCAGATCGCCGACGAGGGGCTCCGTCAGGAGATCGCCGCGTTCCTCGCGGCCGAGCAGGCCACCGAGATCGCGCAGCGCGACCAGATCTCCCGCATCTGGGCCGACAACGTCGCGATCCTCCGTTCCGAGAAGAAGATCAGCGACTGGGACAGGACCAAGGCCGCGGGCGAGATGCTCCGCGTGCTCACCCAGGTCTCCCCGGCCGTCCTCGGCGGTACGTTCGCCGACCTGATGAAGGCCCAGCCCGACGCCGCGCTCAAGATCGTCGGCGGCCTCTCGCGCAAGATCCAGGGCGAAGGCGGGGCGCCGGTCGCGCAGCGCCTCGACAGCCTCCGGGCCCAGGCGGTACTGGCCAACCTCATCGCCGAGCAAGTCGACGTCGGCGGCGGCGACTGGCGGCAGGTCCTCGGCCTGATGGCGGAATCCTGGATGGGCGAGGTCGAACAGTCCTTCGGACGCCAGTCCGGCGGTTCCCGACGCGGAAACCGGAACGCGGCGGCCGAGATCGACGCCGGCGAACTCCTGCAGCTGGCGCCCGCCGGCAAGTGGCTGGAGGCGCTTTCGCCCGACCTGCGGGCGCGCTTCGACGCCAGCCTCGCCCGCGCCGTGATCGTCAGCGCCAACTTCGAACTGGCCGCGGACCGTATCGTCGAGCTCGCCGGCCGTCATCCGGCGGCGGGCGTCGCGCTGGCCGAAGACTTCCTCCAGGCCTGGGGGCAGGCGCATAATCCGCAGCTGCCGCAGGAGCTGCGCGCCCGTTATGGCCTGCCGGAGGACGCCCGCATCCCCGTGACCCCGGTGATGATGGAGCGTAACATCGACAGCCTCGCCCGCATGATGGAGCTCTTCCGCAAGGCCGGCGTCGCTCCGCGCGACCAGAGCAAGGTCGTGACCGCCTTCGACCTCGCCTACAGCAACGCCGAAGCCTACCGGGATACGCACATCGAGCGGGTCTTCGGTCCCGCCGCTCAGATGGATGAGCAGCTGTTCTTCCTGCTGGCCCAGAAGATGCACGCCAATCTGGGCGACCGCTGGCGCCGCGCCGACGTGCAGCGCAGCGGGCTCACCCGTCGAAACGAAGCCCAGACCTATGCGATGGCCTCGGCCGGTTACGCCTCGCTCCTCGAGCTGATCGACAAGTGGCAGGCGGGCCGTCCCGACGCCTACAAAGCGCTTCTGCTCGGGGCCGTCGTCCTCAACGACTGGGCCGACTTCGACAGCTTCCAGGACCTCTCGCCCGTCGAGCCGGCCCGTCGCGTCGTCGCCGCCAAGGAGAAGTCGCTCCGGTCGCAGGACTATTTCCAGCGCGCCGCCGAGGCCTACGGCCGCCAGGTCGTCCGTCTCCAGTCCAACGAATATTCCGTCGATCCGTACCTCAGCTGGTTCAACGCCGTGCTGGGCATCGGGGGCAACGGCCAGGTCAACCTCGGCAAGCCCCTCAACCGGGCGGCCCTCGGGCGTATCCGCGCGGCCATCCAGGCGCTGCCCGGACGTCTGGCGGGCACGCACATGGGCCAGCTCGCCAAGACGCTGAACGCCCGCTTGAACGATCAGAACAATCCTCTGCACGAGGACCTCAAGTATCGCTACCTCGCCGCCACCCTGGTGGTGACGAAGGACGATCCGTTCTCGCTCGGGCTGAAGAAGCGGGCCGACTACCTCGACGAACTCCTCAGCGAGATCCGCCTGCAGACCCGCGTCGACGGTCCGAACACCGTCGGGGCAGGGCAGGACTTCGGCATCCTCGTGAGCGTCGTCCACACCGAGGCCATGGGCCGCGTCGCCCGCTTCGGTCAGTATCTCAGCAACGATCCGTCCGCGGTCGCCGCGGCCGGCAAGCGCCGGGGCGCGCAGGCCTTGAAGCCCGCCGAAGCGCTGGGACCGCGGGACGAGTTCGAGAAGAAGCTCACCGAAGGCCTCTCGCCTTTCTTCGAGATCCGCTCGGTCACCTTCGCCGCGCCCGACGTGAAGCCGCGTCCGACCAACCGCCCGGGCTGGGAGGAGACATCGCTCGCCTACGTGCTCGTGCGGGCCAAGGACGCCAGCGTCGACAAGATCCCCCCGGTGCAGATGGAACTCCGCTTCATCGACCTGAGCGGACCGGTGACGATTCCCGCCACCTCCGCCGAGACGCTGCTCAAGGTCGCCGCCGGCAAGGCGACGCCGCGTCCGGCCGACAAGGTGGAAGTCACCCAGACCTTCGACACGCGCCAGTTCGCGATCAACGGCTCGCTCAGCCTCGAGGTCGCCGCGACCGCCGCGGGTACGGTGCCCGATCTCGACGATCTCCTGGACCTCGGTCCTTTGGTCGCCGTCGCGAAGGTCCGTCAGGTCACGGTCGTCGACCCGCTGATGGTCAAGGAGCTCAACACGTGGGGCGACCAGGTCGCGCCGCGTACGGAGCGTCGCTGGTCGATCACGCTGGACGGCGACGCCATCCGCGCCGCGGACAAGGCGACGGACGTTCCTTTCCCGACCCTCAAGGCCGCCCGGGCCACCACGGTCTGGCGCACCTATCAGGACATCGATCCGGTCGTGCTGACCAAGGGCTCGGTGTTGCTCGATCGCGTCAAGACGGCGGCCGGAGCGGGCTACGTCCCGCCGGTGGCCCAGGACGATGACACGTATCTTTACGTCGGGCTCGCCGTCCTTCTGACGGCCGGCGCCTGGCTGGTGTTCCGTCAGCGTGATACCGGCCCGCGTCCGCCGCGAGCCCGGGATGTCTTCCGGATGCCTGCCTTGGTCGACGGTTTCTCCGTCGTGGCCTTGCTGCGTAAGCTGACCGCCAGCCCCCTGGTGAAGTTCACCGCCGCGCAGAAGTCCGAGCTTCAGCAGGACATCGAACGCGTCCAGAGCGGCTGCTTCGGCGGAGCGACCACGCTCAACGAGGCCGACCTCAAGTCCCTCGCCGAAAAATGGCTCCGCCAGCTCCGCTGATATTCCTGCCCCCACCCCTATCCCTCCCCCTTAAGACATGAGCAACCATCCCAACCCCGCGGCCGTGCAGGCCGCCCACCAGTTCGTCGGCGACGTCCGGATGCGCGTCGGCCAGGTCGTCGTCGGCCAGGACGTCGTCGTCGAGCGCGTCATGATCGCGCTCCTCACCGGCGGCCATCTGCTGCTGCAGGGCATGCCCGGCCTGGCGAAGACGCTCCTCGTGAACACCGTCGCCAAGGCCATCGCCCTGGACTTCCGGCGCATCCAGTTCACGGTCGACATGCTGCCGTCCGACATCGTCGGTTCGGAGGTCGTCGACCAGAAGACCGGCGATTTCCGCATCCACCGCGGCCCGGTCTTCACGAACCTGCTGCTCGCCGACGAGATCAACCGCGCCGCCCCGAAGGTGCAGGGCGCGATGCTCGAGGCGATGCAGGAGCGCAAGGTGACCCTCGGCGGTCAGACGATGCGCCTGCCGACGCCTTTCCTCGTCATCGCCACGCAGAACCCCGTCGAGCAGTCCGGCACCTTCGAACTGCCCGAAGCCCAGCTCGACCGCTTCATGCTTCTCCACCGTCTCGGCTATCCGGGCCGCGACGAGGAGCAGGACATCCTCCAGCGCCAGCTCGGCATGGGCCTGCGCAAGGAAGAGGGCGGGGCGGTCCCGAAGACGGCCTTCGACATGATCGACGACTCCCCGGTCGGCACGAAGGCGGACCTCGTCGCCGCGATGGAGGCCGTCCAAGGCGTCCACGTGAGCGAAGTCTTCCTGCGTCATTCGGTCGAACTCGTGCGTCGTACCCGCGAAGCCAAGGAGCTGGACTTCGGCTGCAGCCCCCGCGCCGGCCTGGCGCTCGTCAACGCCGCCCGCGCCCGCGCGGTCATCCGCGGCCGGGATTACGTGACGCCCGAAGACCTCTTCGACCTCGCCGAGGACGTCGTCTTGCACCGCATCCGCGTGAGCTATGAAGCCGCGGCCGCGGGTCAGACCGGCGCCAAGGTGCTGGAAGGAATCCTCGCCGGATTAGGCTGACCCATGCTTCGTCCGCGCACCTTGCCTCACGATCCGGTCGACAGCCGGCAGTTCGAAGTCGCCGTCCGGCGGCTCGCGGACAGCCTGGATTTCGGCCAGCGTGACTCGGTGTTCCACGGCGCCGGTCTGGAATACGTCCAGTCGCGTCCTTATGTCGCCGGCGACGCCGTCAAGTTCATCGACTGGAAGGTCTCGGCCCGCCTCGGGAAGCTCTACGTGAAGGAGTTCCGCGAGACCAAGCAGATCCCGCTCTACCTGCTGCTGGACACCTCCGCGTCGATGTGCGTCACGTCGCGGACGTTGAGCAAGTACGCCTGGGCGGTGCGCATCGCGACCGGCATCGGCCTGGCCGCGCAGTCTTCCGTCACGCCCGTCGGCCTGCTCGGCTGCGGGGCCCGCGAGATGCACGTCCGCCCGACGCTTTCGCGTAACATCGTGATGGAGTGGGCGCACCAGCTGCGCCGGCATGACTTCACGGAGCAGACCTCGCTCGCCCGCCGCGCCCGTGAGCTCGCCCCCTCGCTGGCCCAGCGGACGACGGTCGTCGTCCTGAGCGACCTGCATGATCCGGACGCCATCCCGGCCCTGCAGGTGCTGGCCCAGCGTCATGACTGCGTCGTCCTGCATCTCGAAGATCCGGCCGAGCAGGGACTCCGCGGCGCGGGCATCATCCGCGGCGTCGAAGCCGAATCCGGCCGCGGATTCGTGGGTTTCGGCGGAAGTCGCGCGATCGACGCCTCCGGCTGGCGGTCCGAACTGAGCCGTTTCGGCATCGATTACCTGCGCCTGCGCACCGATGAGCCGATCCTCGGCAAGCTGACTTATTTCCTCAAGAACCGCGGCTTCGCCAGCCGCTCCGCCCGATAAGCATGGCTGACGCGAAGACATCCTGGCGTGGCCGGCTCCTCGTGGGCCTGGCCTTGTCGGTGGTCCTCGCGGCGTGCTGGTGGGTCCTGCGGGATGACGACAGCCTCAAGGTTCCGCTCGGCGTCGAGCAGGCCGCCATCATCACCTACGGCGGTCCCGGGCTCGTCGTGAAACCCTTCCGCTACGGCGTGGCCGTCAACGTGCGCATCGCCCAGGTCACGGAGCGGGAAGGAATGAAGGTCTATGACGTCCGTTACCTCGTGAACCGCGAGGGCGAGCATGACCTGACGCAGTATCTGATGTCGGACGACGGCACGGCCCTGAGCGGCCTGCCGTCCTTCAAGGTCCAAGGGGATCCCAAGCTATCGAAGGATCTCGAGGCACGCGTGAAGGAGACCGAGGAGATCGGCATCGAGGTCCGGGGGCACTACCGCGCCACCCTCTGGGCGCTCCTTGCGTTCTGGATCGGCTGGCTCTTCCTGCTGATTTTCTGGAAGCGCCCGCGCAAGCCTGTCGTCGTCGCGCCCAAGCCGCCGCTGACCGTCGCCGAGCAATTGCAGGCTCTCTTGGCTGAGCTGGAGCAGGGCGGACTGACCGCCGGGCAGAAGGCGCGCCTCGAGATGCTGCTCTTGCGTTCCTGGCGCGAGGGGTTGGCTCAGACCGACGTCCCGATGGCGGAGGTCCTGGCCGCCGTCGCCCGCGCCGAGACCACGGGCGAGGCTTTGCTCCGACTGCAGCGCTGGCTGCATCGTCCCGGTTCGGGCATCGTCGACGCCGAGATCGCCGACATCATCCGTGGTCACCTGCCGGCAGGAGGCGTCGCCCGCCCATGACCTTCCTGCATCCCCAGTGGCTGGCCTTGCTCGCCCTCCCGGTCATCCTGGCCTTCTGGGAGTGGGTCCGCCCGGGCCAGCCGCTCGCCATGCCCTACGACGGCGCCCAAGGCCGCCGAGGTTGGTTCCTGCGCGGCCTCGTGCTCGTCGCCAACTGCCTGCCGGCGGGCCTGCTCGCCGTCGCGATCCTCTTCCTGGCGCATCCCGTCACCTTCCAGCCCCCTGAGGTCGAAAGGCAGCTCACGAACATCCAGGTCGTCCTCGATACGTCGGGCAGCATGCGAGGTCCGCATGGCGAGCAGGGCAAGGGCCGGCATAGCCGTTTCGACTCGGCCATGGAATCGCTGGACAAGTTCCTGCGTCACCGGAAAGGCGACGCCTTCGGGCTGACGATCTTCTCGCGTAATTTCATCCACTGGGTGCCGCTGACGCTGGATACGGGGACCATCATGCTCTCCCGGCCGTTCATCGAGCCCAACGTCCTGCCCGACGAGCTCTGGGGCGGCACCTTCATCGGCAACGCCCTGACCGGAGCCGCCGCCCATCTCGCCCAGCGTCCGGCCGGCGACCGCATGATCATCCTGCTCACCGACGGCGAAAGTCCGGACATCAAGTCGCCCAAGGACGTCCCGATCATCGCCGACCTCCGGGAGAAAGGCGTGATCGTCTACGCCGTGCTGCTGAACGACGCTCCCGTGGATCCGGCGCTCATCGGGATCGCCCGCTCGACCGGCGGCGAGGCGTTCAACGCCGTCACGCCGGAGGCGTTGAACTCCGTCTTCAAGCGGATCGACGAGATGAAGAAGGTCGTGGTGCTCGAGAAGAAGCCGCGGACCGCCGATTATTTCGACCCGTTCTTCCTGCCGGCGCTCGGTCTGCTCGCCGCCGCCGTCTTCGCGCTCTTCGGGCTGCGCTTCAATCCTTGGTAGTCCGTCACTTCAGCAGCGCCAGGCCGCGGAAGGCGAAGGCCAGGCCGAGCGCGATGAGGAGGTAGGACGACACGTAAGGGGCCCGGGCGGCGACGCGGCTGAACCAACCGGACTTCTCGGCGAGCTTCTTGAAGCCCCAGGAGGCGAGCACGCCCACGGAGATCATCGTCAGCGCGAGGCCGAGGCTGAAGGCGGCGACGATGCCGAAGCCGAGCGAGAACTCCTTGAGCTGGAGGCAGATGATGAGGATCGAGACGGCGGCGGGGCAGGGCATGAGCCCGCCGGTGAGTCCGAAGATCACGATCTGGCCCGTGGTCACGTGGCGGCCGGCGAAGCGTCGCTCGATCTCCCGGGCGTGGGCCCGGGCGTGGGCGTCTTCGTCCTCGTGTCCGTGGTGCGGATGGTCGTGCGCGTGATCATGCCCATGGTCGTGGTCGCCGTGATGAGGGTGATGATGGGCTTGTTCTTCGCGCAGACGCATGATCGTCCAGACGGCCATGCCGACGACGATGAGGCCGCTGATGAGCAGGAAGTAGGGTTCGGTCTCCTCGACGTTCCAGTGCGAGCCGTATTGCAGGGCGAGGCCGGCGAGGACCCAGATGATGAGCGTGTGGGAAAGGGCGGCGCAGAAGCCGAGCAGGGCCGCCTGCCAGGCCGTTCCGCGGATGGCGATGATGAAGGCCGCCATCATGGTCTTCGAGTGGCCGGGTTCGAGCCCGTGCAGGGCGCCGAGGAGGATGGCCACGGGGACGTAGAGCCAGGCGTGGGCCGTGCCTTGCTGCAGCAGCTGGGAGAATTCCATGCCGGGAGCCTAGCCTGGTTGCCTCGGCTGTCCACCCCGGGGATAGGCTTGCGGCGGGGCGGGCGCTTTCGCTTGCTGGAGGCCGCATGAAGACCGTCACCCTCGGCCGCAGCCAAGTCACCTCCAGCCGCCTCGCTTACGGTTGCTGGCGCCTCGCGACCAAGGGGGACGCCCCCGCGGATTACGCGACGGCCAAGGCGGCGGTCTTCGCGGCCGTCGACGCGGGTTACACGCTCTTCGACCATGCGGACATCTATTGCGACGGCGAAGCGGAACGCGTCTTCGGCCGGATCCTCAAGGAGAACCCCGGCCTGCGCTCCAAGATGACCCTGGCGACCAAGGGCGGCATCCGTTTCAAGAACCGCCCCGCCGGCGCTCCCGTGCGCTATGATTTCTCCCGCGCCCATCTGCTCGCCCAGTGCGAACTCTCGCTCAAGCAGCTCGGCGTCGAGACGATCGACCTCCTGCACCTGCATCGTCCGGATTACCTGATGGACGCCGCCGAGGTCGCCGCGGTCTTCACCGAACTGCGCGCCGCCGGCAAGGTGCGTGAGTTCGGCGTGAGCAATTTCAGCCCCTCGCAGTTCTCGCTGCTGCAGAACGCGCTGTCCTTCCCGCTGGTCGTGAACCAGGTCGAAGTCAGCCTGCTGCAGCTCTACGCCTTGCATGACGGCACGCTCGACCAGTGCCAGGAGAAGCAGGTCACGCCGCTGGCTTGGAGCCCGCTCGGCGCCGGCCTGCTGGGGGCCGGGGGCGTGGATCTCCTGCCCGGGCAGCGTCATTATGAGCCGACCGCCGTGCTGGCGGTCGTGGACCGCATCGCCAAGGAACGCAGCGTGAGCCGTGAGCTCGTCGCTCTGGCGTGGGTCCTGAAGCATCCCTCCAGGGTCGTCCCGATCGTCGGCAGCACGAAGCCCGGGCGCATCAAGACGCTGGCCGCCGCGGCCGACCTCGAACTGACCCGCGAGGAGTGGTATCACCTCGTCACCGCGGCCCGCGGGGCGGAGATGCCTTAGGTCGAGGGCCTGAGGGCGGAGGGACTGAGGAGAGATGGCAGGGCCTACTTGCCCGCTTCGGCATAGGCCTTGCCGGTCGGAGTGAGCTCGCCTTGGTCGGTGAAAAGGGCCGAGGTGCCGACGCCGGAGTCATGCCATGCATAACGATGCACCCAGGGCGTCTTTTCCATGAAACGCGTGGTGGTCGCGATGAAGGCCTTCACCTGGGCATGACTGAACCGGTCGGGCGACTCCGCCGAGCTCGCCGCCGTCTGCGGGGCGAATTCCGTGACCCAGATCGGCTTCCCGAAATGGGCGTGGATCTGTTCGAGGTCCTTGATGAAGCGGGCGGCATCGGCTCCTTTGTACCAGTGCACGGCGATGGCGTCGACCTTGGCTCCCGCCTTCAGGAAGCCATTGAGCCAATCCTTCGTGACGGGGTTTCCGGCCAGGGCCGGAGAGACGATGAAGCCCGCCTTGGCGGAGAGGGACGGCCACTTGGCCAAAGCGTCCTCGACGCTGAGGTTCGCCTGCTTGGGGTGGTCGGGTTCGTTGAAGCCGAGGAGGAAGGGGACGGCCTGTTCCGGCGCGGCGCGCCGGCCGGAGAAGATCATCGGGACGAAGCGGGCGTCGGTCGTCAGTTTGGTCTGGTCTCCCCAGTTGTAGTACCAGCCCGCCTTGAGCAGCTCGAGGTGACGGGCGTCCTTGCCTTTGCGCTCAGGCAGGCCGAACCCCTTCTTCGGAGTCGGGCCGGGCTTCGTGGCGGACGTCTCGGCAGCGGCGAGGACGCCGCTGAGGCAGCCTGCGAGGATGAGGCAGAGGAAGCGTAACATGGGGTCATGCGATTAAGGTCGGGGGCCGGACGGAAGCAACCACGGCCAAAGCCTGAGCGCGCAGGGTTGCCAGGCGGCGCCCGCGGCTTTACCTGAGACCCATGAATCCCGCCCCAGGTTCGTTCCTCCGTCGTGTCTGGCCCGTGTTGGCCGCGTCCGCCCTCTGCGCGCAGACGGCGCAGGTGCTCGAGACGAAGACCATCACGCCGCCGGAAGAACCATATGCCGGCTGGTCGACGCTCGCGCGCCGGGCCGACGGCGAACTCTGGGTCACGTGGTCGGGCGGCCGCGACGGGCACGTCTGTCCGCTCGGCCAGGTGAAGGCGATGACCTCGAAGGATGACGGCGCGACGTGGACCTACCCTCGCGTGCTCCTCGACGGCGCGATCGATGACCGCGACAGCGGCGTCATGGAGACCGCGCGGGGCACGTTGCTCGTCACGACCTTCACCTCCTTGGCTTACGAGGAACGCGGCTTGTTGGCCAAGCAGACGCCGGAGCGGCAGGCGCGTTGGCAGGCCGCCCAGGACCGTCTGACCGCCGAGGAGCGCAAGGCCCAGCTCGGCGAATGGGTCCTGCGTTCGACGGACGGCGGCAAGACCTGGTCGTCGCCCCTCGCGACGATCGTCAACAGCCCGCATGGTCCCGCCCAGCTGAAGGACGGGCGCCTTCTGTATGTCGGCAAGCAGCTGTGGACGCCCGAAGGCCGCATCGGCGTCGCCGAGTCCAAGGACGACGGCCTCACCTGGCGCTGGCTGAGCGAGATCCCGACGCGTCCCGGCGACGAAGTGAAGAAAGGCTACCACGAACTCTTCGCGATCGAGACCGACGACGGACGCATCCTCGCCCAGATCCGCAATCATAACAAACCGGACGTCGGCACCACGCTGCAGTGCGAATCAAGCGACGGCGGCAGGACCTGGACCGTGCCGAAGTCGATCGATGTCTGGGGCCTGCCTTCCCATTTGCTGAAGCTCAAGGACGGCCGGCTGGTCATGACCTACGGCCATCGTCGCAAGCCGTTCGGCAACCAGGCCCGGATCAGCACGGACCACGGTCGCACGTGGAGCGAGCCACTGATCGTCTCGGGCGACGGCGAAGGCGGCGACCTGGGTTACCCCTCGACCGTCGAACTCGCCGACGGGACACTGCTCACCGTCTGGTATGAATTCCAGAAAGCCGCCGGCAAGGCCGTGCTCCGTCAGGCGAAGTGGAGGATCAGCAAATAGAGTATCGAGTATGGAGTCTCGAGTATGGGGGTGATGGTAGGGGCGTGGCCTCGCCGCGCCCTCCTTGTCAGGAGTGCACGATGAATCGTGCCCCTACCTTGGCTCGCCCTGCGGCGAGCTTCACAGTCCGTAGCCTTGGGACTTCCGCACGTCGCCGACGTACCAGTTCTCCAATTTCTCGCGGGCCCAGGGGGTCTTGCGCAGGAAGATCAGCGACGACTTGATCGTCGGGTCGAACATGAAGCAGCGGATCGGGATGCGGTGCGCCAGTTCGCGCCAGCCGTATTTCGCGACCATCGTCTCGAGGAGCTTCTGCAGGGTCACGCCGTGCAGCGGATCGCGAGGGTGCGGGCGTTCTTCGCTCATGCGTTCAGGAAGCGCAGCGCTTCAGGAAGATCACCTGGGCGACCGCGACGATCTTCGGGGGCATCAGGCGGGGGCGGATGATGGCCGGATCGGTCGTGTGGCTCGTGACCTCGAAGAGCCCGTTGTAGAACCATTTGCCGCCTTCGGTGCGACGGACGTAGACCGGCAGAGGGCCGCGGGTCTCGGCGAGGCGGATGCCCCATTTCGGCTGGTCGTCCTTGCGGCCGACCCAGACCTCGCATGGCTCGCTGTCGGCGCGCGGGTTCCAGCCCAGGCCGAGGCAGACGCCGATGACCGCATCGCCCTTGTGGATGACGAAATTCGGGGGCTTCGGGTCGCCGCCGAGGCGGGCGCGGACTTCGTTGAACTCGTAGCCCTCGCCCACGACGTGGGGAGCAGGCTGCGAGGAGGGCGAAGCGTCGGACATGGCTGAAGGTGATAGGCCGGGCCTCCCGGCGGGGGAAGGCTAAATCCCGGACCAACAAAAAGGCACGCTTGCGCGCGCCTTTCGTCAGGAGCTGAGGAGGGCCTCAGGCCTTCGGCTTGGCTTCGTCTTCGGCGAGGCGGATGCGCAGGTCGCGCAGCTGCTTCGGGGCGACGGGGCTCGGGCAGTCGGCCATCAGGTCGCGGCCGTTCTGGTTCTTCGGGAAGGCGAGGATGTCGCGGATCGAAGAGCGGCCGGCGAGCATGGCGACCACGCGGTCGAAGCCGAGGGCGATGCCCCCGTGGGGCGGGGCGCCGTAGGAGAAGGCCTTGAGCATGTAACCGAAGCGGCTGTCCACGAGGTCCTGCGGGATCTTGAGGATGTCCTCGAAGACGCGCTTCTGGACGGACGGGTTATGGATGCGGATGGAGCCGCCGCCGAGTTCGACGCCGTTGAGCACGATGTCGTAGTGCTGGCCGCGGACCTTGGCGGGATCGGTGGCGAGCAGGGGCTCGTCCTCGACGACCGGGGCGGTGAACGGGTGGTGGGCGGAGAGGTAGCGCTTCTCTTCCTCGTCCCAGAGCATCAGCGGGAATTCGATGACCCAGAGGAAGTTGTACTGGTCGGCCGGCAGGTTCAGGCGGCCACGGGCCTTGAGCAGGTAGGAGGACTCGAGGCGGATGCGGCCGAGGATGGTCGAGGCCTGCTCCCAGGGGGCGGCGGCGAAGAAGACGATGTCGCCGTCCTCGATGTCGAGCTGCTGCCTGAGCGCGGCCTTCTCGTCGTCGGAGAAGAACTTCACGATCGGGGACTTCCATTCGCCCGCTTCGCACTTGATGAACGCGAGGCCCTTGGCGCCGGCGCTCTTGGCGATGTTCTCGAAGTTGGTGAGCTCGCCCTGGGTGATGTCGGCGAGGCCCTTGGCGTTGATCGCGCGGACCACGGAGCCCGGGGTGTTGGCGGCGACGTTGAAGACCTTGAAGGCCGAGCCTTTGAAGAGGCCGGTGAGGTCCTGGATCTCCATGCCGAAGCGGGTGTCCGGCTTGTCGATGCCGAAGCGGTCCATCGCTTCCTGGTAGGCCATGCGCGGGAAGGGCGTCGGGATATCGATGCCGAGGGTCTCCTTCCAGGTGCGCTTGAGGATGCCTTCGATCAGCTTGTACATGTCCTCGCGGTCGATGAAGGACATCTCGAGGTCGACCTGCGTGAACTCCGGCTGGCGGTCGGCGCGGAGGTCCTCGTCGCGGTAGCAACGGGCCATCTGGTAGTAGCGTTCGACGCCGGCCACCATGAGCATCTGCTTGTACTGCTGCGGGGACTGGGTGAGCGCGTAGAACTCGCCGGGGTTGGTGCGGCTCGGCACGAGGAATTCGCGGGCGCCTTCCGGGGTGCTCTTGAAGAGGGTGGGGGTCTCGATCTCGAGGAAGTCCTGGCTGTCGAGTTCGGCGCGGATGGCGCGGGCGGCCTTGGCGCGCAGCTTGAGGAGGCCGATGTTGCGCGGGCGACGGAGGTCGAGGAAGCGGTATTCGAGACGGAGGTCCTCGTTCACCTTGTCGGCCTTGTCATCGTCCATCGGGAAGGGCAGGTCGGCGCAGACGTTGTGGACGACGAGGGACTCGGCGGCGATCTCGATGCTGCCGGTGGCGAGCTTGGCGTTGACGGTCTCGGCCGAACGGGCGCGGACCTTGCCGGTGATCTCGATGACGGATTCCGTCTTGAGGCGCTGGGCGACTTCCTGGATGCCGTTGGCGCCCGGATTGAAGACCACCTGGGTCATGCCTTCGCGGTCGCGGAGGTCGACGAAGGTCACGCCGCCGAGGTCGCGCTTGGTGTCGACCCAGCCCACGAGGGTCACGGTCTGGCCGGCGTCGGCGGGGCGGAGGGCGTTGCAGGTATGGGTGCGTTTCATGGGGGCGGGACGGACGGAATCGAGGGGTATGGTTAACGGACGGGGAAAACCCTAGTCAAAGCCCAATTGGAAGGGCTAGGGACAGGGGTAGGGATAGGGCTAGGCTTTGCAGGGGGATGGGTGGGCGGGAGTCTCGAAGGCTCCGTCGGTCCCTCGGATAAGGCCGATCAACCTTGGCCGGCCGTTCGCCGAGAGATAGGCGAATCACGAGGTCAGGGTGGCGGCGCCCGCCCAACCGCAAACCGCTAACCGCCGACCGCCAATCGATTCGGGTGGGCAGAAGACCGTCCTACGGCTTAAGTCTCCGCATGCGCACCCCCGCACTCCTGCTTGCCTGCCTGCTGTCCTCCGCCCTGCCGGCCGCTCCCGAGAAGGTCGAGATGGCCGGTTACCTGCTCGTCCCGACCGAGCGCGTGCCGGAGAACTACAACGCCGGCTTCTCGATCTACGCCGCCGCCTGGCCGTTGCTGAACCAGTATCCCGGGCATCGCTTCCAGACCGGCCTCTTCGGGACCTGGATGCACCCGCAATATCCCAAGGACGCGAAACCCAAGGACCTATACAACGACATCGAAGGCGGACTGGGTTGGTGGCGCGACACGCGCTTTCCGACCACGACGCCGAAGTTCATCATGGGCGGCGTCGGCGTGAACTTCTACGACATCGCCAACGGACCGGCCTACGGACGCGGCACGTGGGAGGATCCGCGCGGGCTCTACGGCGTCGCCCAGCTGACGCCTTGGCTGCTCTTCCCGCTCGACGGCCTGAACCTCAAGCAGGGAGCCAACGGCGAGCTCTTCGGCTACGGTTATCTCCCGATGCCGTTCGCGCAGGCCAAGGCCAAGACCGAGGGCAAGGATGTCCCGACCGGCGACAACTGCTGGACGCTCTTCCTCAGCTCCGCGAACTTCAAGGGCCCCGTCTGCTTCTTCACGCCGAACTTCTGGGCGCGCGCGGCGTTGCGTAATCCCGCGGTCGCCGGGCAGATGCTCGATTCCCGCGGCTCGGATCCGAACAAGCATTTCCAGATGGAGACCCAATACGTCCCCGCCGCGCAGGCCAAGGATGACAAAGGCGAGACCTACGCGCGGGTGGCCCCGACTTCCTTCCCGGTGGGCGCCGACGGCACCACGGTCGTGCTGCACCGCCTGATGTGCTACGACCGCAGCGCCCTGTATGACGGCGTGAAGGCTTGGTTCGAGGGCGGCCCCGCGGCCAGCGGCGCGATCAATCCGGCCGGCGCCTATCTTCAGAGCTTCAAGCCGAACGGCGGGTCGACCTGGAGCATCTACAAACAGGGCACGAAACGCGAAGCCAAGCCCGGCCTCGCCTGGAAGGATTTCGCCACGCCCCATGCCCCGGATCCCTCCACCTATGGCTACAAGTGGAACGAGGGTCTCGTGACCCGTGCGGGCGGGCTCGTGACGTTGCCGCAATATTATCGCTTCGGCCCCGGCGGGAAGAACGGCAAGTGGACGCCGATCAAGGCCGCCGAGGTGCCGGCCGCGACCGGCCTGACGCAGATGAGTTTCGAACCCCCGAAGGAAAAGCCGCAGGCCGCGCGCGAGACCCAGCCCGGCGCCCAGACGACCTGGAAGATCCCCGGCCCGAAGGCCGGACCGTTCCAGGCCTTCCTCGGCGACGGCAGCGTCGTGACCTATTACTGGTATCGCTTCGCCGACCAGCCCGCCTTGCTCAACGCCGACCTCACGCCGGCCGAGCGCGAAGCGTTGCAGGCCAAGGTCGAGAAGCTGCATCGTACCTGGACCAAGGACCGCGACTACCTGCCGCCGCCGACCGTCGGCAAGCTCGCCGCGATCGACCCCGCGCTCGTCCTGACCCCGCCCAAGGGGCTTGAAGTCGGCTACGTTCCCATCGCCACGCGCCAGGAGCTGCTTCCCGGCAAGAAGTAATCCGGCTCAGCGACGATCGAGGTCCTTGGCCTCGACCGGCTCGACGTGCGCGAGGTGTTCGGGCGGCTTCTTCGCGGAGAGGACCTTGACGAGGCACCAGGTCAGGAGCGAGGTCACGGCTCCGACGGAGATGAGCATGAAGAGAAGGCCGGCGGTGGTCATGGCGTGGAGAGGTTCAGCGGGCGTCCCAGCGCTTGCCGGCGCGATGGATCAACAGCGCCGCGAAGGCGGCGAAGAGCAGCAGGAAGAAGGCCGTCAGGCGGGCGACGCCGCTGGCGGGGTGGCCGGGACCGCCGATCAGGTCAAGGATGGGGTCCGTCGGCGTGAAGGCCGGCGCCGCGAAGGAGAGGTTCCAGCCGGCGACGTTCTTGAGCACGAACATCAGGAAGATCGCGGTCAGGAAGGCCGGGGAGACCCAGCGGAGGACGAACTTGTAGGCCTTGGGAATCCGGAGTTCGGAGCCTTGGTGCGCCTCTTCCCAGCCGCGTTCGGTGCCGAAGGCGAAATTGAAGATGTAGATGAGCAGCGTGCCTTGGAGGAAGATGCCGATGTCGCCGATCCAGAAATCGACCGTCCCGAGCGCCTTCAGGTCCGCGCTGAAATAGACGACCAGCGTGCAGCCGACGGCGGTGATCAGGCCGAGCAGGGCGACGGAGCCGCGGCGGTCCAGGCCGAGCCCTTCTTCGAGGAAGGCGATCCCGGGTTGCAGCATCGAGAGCGAAGACGTCACGGCCGCGATGAACAGCAGGCTGAAGAACAGGCCTCCGAAGAGGTGGCCGAAGGGCATGCCGGCGAAGATCTGGGGCAGCACGTTGAACCCCAGGGCGAAGGTGCCGCCCGCGACGGCCGAGGCGCCGAGGAAGGCGAACGCGGCGGGCACGGTGATAAGGCCGCCGAGGCCGACCTCGCAGAACTCGTTGGCGGCGGTGGCGGTGAGGCCGCTCAGGACGACGTCGTCCTGCTTCTTCAGGTAGCTGGCGTAGGTGATGATCACGCCGAAGCCGACGGAGAGCGTGAAGAACACCTGCGCGGCCGCCTTGAGCCAGACGGCCGGGTTGGACAGGCCCTTGCCGATGTCATGCGGATTCCACATGTAGCCGAGCCCGTTCCAGACGCTGAGTTCCGGCTTCGCAGGGTCGGGCGTGCCGAGCGTCATCACCCGGGCGAGCAGGACGAGCGCGATGACGATCAGGACCGGCATGCCCCATTTGCAGACGAACTCGATGCCCCGGGAGATGCCCCGGTAGATGATGATGAAGTTCAGGATGAAGACGCCGAGGAAGAAGCAGAAGGGTTTGCCGAGGGCGAGGATGGCCCCGTCGGCCTGCTGTCCGGTGAACCCGGCGAACGCCGCGGCGTAGGCCGCCGGGTCTTTCCCGAGGTCGAGGCCGCCGCCGAAGCTGTTCCAGGCGTAGCCCAGGCACCAGGATTCGATGACGACATAGTAGAAGTAGACCCCGACCGGAATGATGAAGCCGAGCAGGCCGACGTATTTGCCCCAGGGTTTGCGGACGATCGCATGGAAGATGCCGGGCGAGGAGTTGAAGCCTTGCGTGCCGCCGAAGCGTCCGAGCGTCCATTCGACCCAGCAGATCGGCAGGCCGACGATCAGGAGGGAGATGAAGTAAGCGATGAGGAAGGCGCCGCCGCCGGTCTCCTTGTCGGCGACCAGGCCGGGGAAGCGGAGGAAGTTACCGAGGCCGACCGCGCTGCCGGCCACCGCCATGATCACGCCTAATTTCGAGCTCCAGCCGTCGGGTTGCTTGGTCGTCATGCGTTTTCGGGTGTCCTTTTGTTAGTCAGGGCAGGGCGGAGTGCAATCGTGGAGGCAGGACTGGCGGCCTGCCTCGGGCCAGAGACAGGGCTAGGGCTGGGGCTGGTCGAAGACGCAAGGAGATGCAGTTCGGGCGGATGAAGTGATGTCGATGAAGCTGTTTCTTTCGAAAACCAGCCCCAGCCCCGGCTCTGGCCCTAGCCCTTACTCATTCCCTATTCTTCTCGCCCTTTACGTTTCCTCTACTCACTTTGCGTCAATGTCGTTTGAATCCCTAGGCCTCGACGCCTCCATCCTCAAAGCCGTGGCCGACCAGGGCTACACGGAACCGACGCCTATCCAGAAGGCTTCCATTCCGACCATCATCGAGGGGCAGGATGTCATCGGCGTCGCCCAGACGGGCACCGGCAAGACCGCCGCGTTCACCCTGCCGTTGCTGACCAAGCTGGTCCGCACCAAGTCCGGCGCCCACCAAGGCAAGGTCCGTTGCCTGATCCTGGCCCCGACCCGTGAGCTCGTCGTCCAGATCGCCGAGAACGTCGCCGCCTATTCCCGCTACGCCGGCGCGACCGTCGCCACCTGCTACGGCGGCGTCTCCGAGCGTCCGCAGATCGCCGCCCTCCGTCGCGGCTGCGATTTCCTTATCGCCACCCCGGGTCGTCTCCTCGACCTCGGCGGACAGGGTCATGGTGACTTCTCCGCCGTCGAATACCTCGTCCTCGACGAAGCCGACCGCATGCTCGACATGGGCTTCCTGCCCGCGATCAACACCATCGTCCGCGCGCTCCCCAAGGAACGCCAGACCCTGATGTTCTCCGCCACGCTTTCCCGCGAGATCGAGACCCTCACCAAGCAGTACCAGCGCAGCCCCGCCCTCATCGAGGTCGGCCGCCGCTCCAATCCCGCCGAGACCGTCACCCAGCTGCTCTACGAGTGCCCGGGCGCCCTCAAGCAGGTGATGCTGCACCACCTCCTCAAGGACGAGGCCCTCAAGATGGTCCTCGTCTTCGCGCGTACCAAGCACGGCGCCGACCGCATCTGCCGCAAGCTCCAGGGCCAGGACATCAGCTGCGCCGCCATCCACGCCAACCGCTCGCAGAGCCAGCGTCAGCGCGCCCTGCAGGCCTTCAAGAACGGGGAGATCCGCGTCCTCGTCGCCACCGACATCGCCTCGCGCGGCATCGACGTCGACGGCATCTCCCACGTCTTCAACTTCGACTTCCCTGACCAGCTCGAGGACTACGTCCACCGCATCGGCCGCACCGGCCGCGCCTTGGCCACCGGCACCGCCATCACTTTCGTCACGCGCGAAGACCTCGGCGAGCTCCGCCGTCTCGAACGCATCGTCGGCAAGCACCTCCACTGCGGCAAGTTGCCTGGCTTCGATTACACGCAGCAGGCCCCGGCCCGCACCCCGGAAGACTTCCAGCGCCACCAGGATCCCCGCGCCGGCGCGCACCACAGCGAGCGCGAAGGCCGCCCGCAGGGGGGTCGTCACGGCGGCTACCGTGCCTCGCAGGGCAACTACCGCCCCTTCGGTCGTCCGGGCACCCGCCGCCAAGGCGGACCTAAGTAATCGAGGACACGAGGACCGGAGGGCCCGAGGGCCTGAGGTTTCTGATCAGCCCGGTGACCCCGGGCTTTTTTGTGCCTTACCGCGCGGGGTGCCCTTGCGGCAGGCGTCGCTGCAGAAGCGGACCTCGTCCCAGCATCGTTCCCACTTCTTGCGCCAGCTGAAGGGTCTTTGGCACGTCGGACAGGTCTTGACCGGGAGGTTTTCTTTTTTGACGCCGCGCATACCGATTCATTGTCCGGATTCGCCGTGCACGCAAACGGGTGCGCGGATTCCGGGTTCCGGGATTGGAATCAGGCCGTTGACCCCTTAGTCATGGGCATGCGCCGCTTCCTGCCCCTGGTCGGTTCCTGTCTCGTCACCTTGGTCTCCGCGGAGGAGCCTAAGTGGCACTCCTTGTTCAACGGCAAGGACCTGTCGGGGTGGACACCCAAGGTCGCCAAGCATCCCCTCGGTGAGAATTACGCCGACACCTTCCGGGTCGAGGACGGCATGATCAAGGTGGCCTATGACCGCTATGCGAAGTTCGACCAGCAGTATGGGCATCTTTTCACCAACCTCTCGTATGCGCGTTACGTCCTGCGGATGGAGTATCGTTTCGCCGGGAAGATGATGGCCGACGCCCCGAAGTACGTGAACCTCAACAGCGGCGTCATGCTCCACGCCCAGCCCCCGCAGAGCATGGGGATGGACCAGGGTTTTCCAGCCAGCCTGGAGTTCCAGTTCCTGGCCGACGAAGGGAAGGGAGCCCGCCCGACCGGCAACGTCTGCACGCCCGGCACCAACCTGGAGATGGACGGCAGGCTGGTCACCCAGCACATCGTCACCTCAAAGGCGCCGACCTTCCCGCCCGAGCAATGGGTGGCCATCGAGGTCGAAGTGCGCGGGGACGAAGAAATCGTCCATCGCGTGAACGGTGCGGAGGTGCTCCGCTACCAACGTCCGCAGCTCGACCCGCGTAACCATGTCTCCCCTGCGACCGATCAGCTGGACGCCGGCGCCGAACTGCTGCTCTCCCACGGCCACATCGCCCTCCAGGCGGAAGGTCAGCCGGTCTGGTTCCGCCGCATCGAACTCCGCCGACTGGCACGATAACGCCGTCGACGATTTGCGTCGGGCGGGGTTCGTCCTTCATTGCGGACGTCGTGCCCACCGTCCGTCTTATCCTCGGCGATCAGCTGAATCCGGAGCATTCCTGGTTCGGCAAGAAGGACGCATCCGTGACGTACGTCTTCATGGAAGTCCGCTCCGAGACCGATTACGTCGTGCATCATGCTCAGAAGGTCATCGCGATCTTCGCGGGCATGCGCCGGATGGCGGAGGTTCTGATCAAGCAAGGCCACCATGTCCGTTACTTCCGTCTCGGGGACAAGGATAACCAGCAGTCTTTCGCGGAGAACCTGAAGCGGGTCTTCAAGGAGACCAAGGCCGCCCGCTTCGAATATCAAGAGTCGGACGAGTGGCGACTCGACCAGGACCTGCGGGCCTTCGCCGGCGGCTGTGGTTTGGCCACAGCCTGTGTCAGCTCCGAGCACTTCCTCGACGGGCGTGGCGGCGTGGCCGCGCATTTCCAGAAGGACGCCAAGCGCTGGCTGATGGAGTCCTATTACCGCCGCATGCGCGTGCGGACACGCCTGCTCATGGAGGATGACGGCACGCCGGCGGGTGGAGAGTGGAATTACGACAAGGAGAACCGTAAACCGTGGAAGGGGACCCCGCCGCCGCCGAAGCCATGGGACGTCTCCCATGACCTCACCCAGCTTTGGGCTGAGATCGAGTCCGCCGGCGTGAAGACCATGGGGTCGCCATGCGCGGATAAGTTTCCCTGGCCGTTGGACCGCAAGGAAGCCTTGGCGCAGCTGGATGCGTTCATCGAGCGCGGCCTGCCGGACTTCGGCGACTACGAGGACGCCATGCACACGTCCTCGGACCGCCTCTTCCACTCGCGTCTTTCCTATGCCCTGAACGTGAAGCTACTCGCTCCGCTCGAAGTCGCCCAAGCGGCTACGGACGCCCACCTTCGCGACCCTTCGCGCTATCCTCTGGCCGCTACGGAAGGGTTCGTGCGTCAGATCATCGGCTGGCGGGAATATATCCGTGGCGTCTATTGGGCCAAGATGCCGGGCTATGCCTCCGCCAACGGGCTCGGGCACACGCTCTCGCTGCCGTCTTGGTTCTGGACCGGCAAGGTGAAGATGAACTGCATGAGGCATTCCGTCGGGCAGTCGCTCGAGACGGCCTATGCGCACCACATCCAGCGCCTGATGGTCATCGGGTCGTTCTGCCTGACCGCCGGGGTCGATCCCGCGGAGGTCGAGCGTTGGTACCTTGGCGTCTACATCGACGCGTTCCAGTGGGTCGAACTCCCCAATGTGATCGGCATGAGTCAGCACGCCGACGGAGGATTCCTGGCCAGCAAGCCTTACTGCTGCGCCGCGAGCTACGTCTCCAAGATGTCGAACTACTGCGGAGGCTGTCCGTATGATCCGAAGGATCGCACCGGCCCGCTGGCGTGTCCGCTCAACGCGCTCTACTGGGACTTCTGGCTGCGGCATCAGGATCGCTTCCTCAACAACCCGCGCATCGGCATGGCCGTACGTCAGGCCGCGAACATGTCGCCGGCAGAGAAGGCTGCGGTGCGAAAGAAAGCGGCGGAGCTGAGGGAAGGGATTGAGGAGCTGTGAGGAACTGAATGGATTGTCGGCAGGTAGGGACAGCACCACGTGCTGTCCTAGTTTGCCTCGGGTAGGGATGCGATGACATCGCATCCGTCTGTCTCGAGGTAGGGGCAGCACCGCGTGCTGCCCTAGCTGGATTAATCCCGCCACCTGCCACCCGGGGCCGCCACCTGCCACCCGAAACGTTTCGCAGCCTTACTTCCCCGCGGCCTTCTTCTTCCCCTTGCCGGCGTTCGCCGGGGCGGGGTCTACGCCAATCAGCGGGAAATCAGGATTCGGCACGCGCGCGGCGGCCATCTTGGCTTCGAGTTCCTTGACGACTTCGGGGAATTTCGCGGCGAGGTCGGTCGTCTCGTTCGGGTCGGCGTCGAGGTCGTAGAGCTGGGTGACGACCGGCGCCTTGGCTTGGGCTTTCTTGGCCATGTCGGTCCGGATGGCTTTCCATCTGCCGTCCCAGATGGCCTGCTGCGAGCCGTAGCCGGGGAACTCACGGTAGAGCGGAGCGGCGCGGGGGGCGTCGGTCCCTTTGAGCGCCGGCACGAGGCTTTCGCTGCTCCATGCCTTGTCCCGCTGGAGCTTGGAGCCGGCGAGTTCGGCGAAGGTAGCGAACCAATCCTCGAAGCCGGAGATCCGGTGCGAGCGCGTGCCGGCCTTGATGCCGGCGGGCCAGCGCACCACGGTCGGTTCGCGGATGCCGCCTTCGTGCAGGGATCCTTTGAGGCCTTTCAGTCCGGCCGAGGAGTTGAAGTATTTCGTCTCGACGCCGCCCACGTCATGCGTCGCGCCGTTGTCGCCGGTGAAGACGATGACCGTGTTGTCGGCCACGCCGGCCTTCTCGAGCGCGGCGAGGATACGGCCGACTTCCTTGTCGAGGCGCGAGATCATCGCGGCGTAGGTCGTGCGCGGGGTGCGGTTGGGGCTGTAGCCACCTTTCTTGGGGGCGTAGGGAGCGGCTTCCGTGATCACGCCCTCGTATTGCTTCAGTTCCTCGGGCGGTACCTGAAGGGCCACGTGGGGCAGAGGTGAGGCATAGTACAGGAAGAAGGGCTTGTCCTTGTGGGCGGCGATGAAGGCCTCGGCCCCTGCGATGGTGCGGTCGCTGGAGAAATCCTTGCCGATGAAGGGCGCGTAGGCCTTGGGGTCGTGCGGGTCGGCGTCGGCGGGGAAAACGCCGTGTCCGGGCGCGCCGTCGGGTCCGTTGTCCAGCGGCACCTTCACGCCGTCATCCTGGATGAACGGCGGGTAGTGGCTGTGGGCGACCCATTGGCTGGTCACGCCGAGGAAGCGGTCGAAACCTTGTTTCAGCGGATTACCGGTCGAATCGAAGCCGCCCATGCCCCACTTGCCGAAGGCTCCCGTGGCGTAGCCGGCCTGCTTCAAGGTGGCGGGAAGGGTGGCGATCCCGGTCGGCAAAGGGTTCTGCTCGCGGTTGCCGATGTCGCGGTTGTCGCGGGTGGGAGCGTGGCCGGGGTTGTAGCCGGTCATGAGCACGGTGCGCGAGGGGGCGCAGACCGCGTTGCCGGAGTAGTGGCGGGTCAGGACCATGCCTTCGCGGGCGAGGCGATCGACGTGCGGGGTGCGGATGATCTTCTGGCCGTTGAAGCCGACCTCCCCGTAGCCGAGGTCGTCGGCCAGGATGAAGACGAAGTTAGGGCGGGTCTCCGCGAAGAGGCTGACGTAGCAGAGGGCAAGCAGGAGCAGGGGGGTGCGGCTCATGAGGTTTTTTTAGGGTTAACCCTTGGATATGTCGAGAAACCACGGGGGAGGGTTTGTCGGATTGACAACCCCGCCGGGCTGGGGCTTAACCCAATCTTTCCTCTCTCGGGCTGTAGCGTAGTCTGGTAGCGCGCTTGCATGGGGTGCAAGAGGTCGTGAGTTCGAATCTCACCAGCCCGACCAGAGGAAAAGCCGCCGAAACCCCGCCCTGTGTCAGACGGCTATTTCTTGGCCTTCTTGGCCGGAGCCTTCCCCCCTTTGGGGCTCTGGAACAGCGGGGCGACGAGTTGCTGGTTCCAGGCGGCTAGTTCGGCGGCCAGGCGGGCGGCGACTTCGGGTCGGGCGGAGGCCAGGTCGTTCGCTTCGCCGATGTCCGCGGCAAGATCGTAGAGCTCGTCCGGTTGCTTGCCGTTGCGCACGAGCTTCCAGTTGCCGGCCCGTACGGCGTAACTTTGTCCGCCGCCGGTACGCCAGAAGAGGTTGGCATGGGGCAGGCCGGAGGCTTCGCCTTTGAGGAACGGGATGAGGTTCACGCCGTCGAGTTTACGTTCCGCGGGGAAGGGGGCGCCGGCGAGCGTCAGCGCCGTGGCGGCGACATCGAGCGAGGAGACCGGCTGGGCGTAGGTCGACCCCGCCTTGAGCTGGGCTGGCCAGCTGACCACGAACGGCACGCGGATGCCGCCATCGTAGACCATGCCCTTATTGCCGCGCAGCGGGGTGTTGTCGGCGCCGAGCGAAGGCGGCGTGCCGCCGTTGTCGCTGAAGAAGAAGATCAGGGTGTCCTGCGTCTGCCCGCTGGCCGCGAGGGCCTTGGTGACGGTGCCGACGGCGTCGTCGAGCAGGCTGATCTGCGCGAGGCATTTGCGTCGCACAGGGTCCTTCACGTCGGCGAACTGCTTTTCGCGCTCGACGGTGGGCATGTGCGGGGTGTGCGGGGCGTTGAACGCAAGGTAGAGCATCCACGGCGCGCCGGCGTTGCGTCGGATGAAGGCGGCGGCTTCCTGGCCGAAGGCCTCGGTCAGGTGGGCGGGCACTTCCGTCGTGGCATGGCCGTCGCGGGTGAGCGGCACGTTGTACTCTTTCTTGAGGTCAATGTTCCAGTCTGAGTAGGAATGGCCGCCACCGATGAAGCCGTAGGTCTGGTCGAAGCCGCGGGCCCAAGGCGTGTGCGCGGGCGTGGCACCGAGGTGCCATTTGCCGATCCAACCGGTCTTGTAGCCGGCTTCCTTGAGGAACTGCGGAACGAGCTTCTCGGTCAGCGGCAGGCCGGCCACGGCGTCGGCCGGATTATAGGCCGGATTATTCTCATGGCCGAAGCGTTGCTGATAACGGCCGGTGAGCATGCCGGCGCGGGTCGGTGAACAGAACGGGTGGGAGACGTAGCCGCTGGTGCAGCGCACGCCGGACGCGGCGAGGGCGTCCAGGTTCGGGGTCGGCACGGCCTTGCCGCCGTTGAAGCCGACGTCGGCGTAGCCTTGGTCGTCGCTCAGGATGACCAAGATGTTCGGCTTACGGTCGGCGGCGAAGGTCGCGACGCAGGCGCAGAGCAGGGCCAGCAGGGGAGGGAGGCGCATAGCCACACCCAAGCCGATGGGGCGGAGCCTTGCGAACTGAAAACCTCAGAACCGTGGCAGGGCCTGCAGCCAGCCGAGGTTGAGGACGTAGTGGTTCTTGCTGGAGATGAGGTGGATGCGCCCGTCCCGGGTCTGGGTCGAGGCGAGGTAGCCGGCATGTTCGGCCTCGGTGTCGCTGCACTGGAAGACGCCCCGATCGATGGTGGGGAGAGGATGGGGTTTGCCGCCCGGGGTGATGAGTCGGCGGATCGGCCAGGTCTTGCCTTCGTCAAAAGAGACAGCGGCGAAGAGTCCGAAACCGGTGAACTCCGTGCCGTCGGCCTGCTTGAACTTCATGCCGACACGTTGCTTCCAGTCGCGGGTCTGGTCGGTGAAACTGAAGAACACGATTGGGCCGTTCTGCAGGCGCAGCATGGTCTGGCGTTGGGCTGAGCTGATCGCGGGGAATTCGGAGGCCTCGACCTGCCAGGTTTCGCCTTGGTCGGCGCTGAAGCTGACCGGCGTCTTGCGGCCGAAGCGCGCTTGGTCCTCGGGGACGTCGAAGCGGCTGAACGCCATGAGGCGCCCGTCGGCGAGTTCGACTATCGGGGCGTGCATGCCGGGCGGACGGAAGGTCGTGTCGCCGGGTTTCACGCCTTTCTGCGACTTCGGCTGCACGACCGATTGCCAGGTCTTCCCGCCGTCGCGGCTGCGCGTGATGCTGACGTTACGGGAGTCGTGGGGAATGAGCAGGGTGCCGTCGCGCAGGCGCAGGAGGCCGTTGCCAAATTCTCCGACCGGCATGAGGGGCTGGGCCTTGGACCAGGTGGCGCCGCTGTCGGTCGAGGTGCGGAAGATGTTCTCGGTGGCCCCGCGGGCGAAGTGGAAGACGGTCTTCTTGCCGTCATACCAGAGCTTCGGCGCATGGTCGTTGATGTCCATGCCGTCCCAGAACGGCGAGGCGGGTTCCCATTCCTTGGCGCCCAGGCGGAGACGGCTGGCGAGGTTGTTCAGCTCGCTGCCCCCTTCGTCGATGCAGGAGAACCACGTCGTCAGCAGGTCGCCGTTGGGCATCTCCGCGATGGACGGGCTGTGGTTATGCCAGGAGAAGAGCGGCCCGATCGAGTCGGCCGGAATCTTCACGAACGGTTCAGGTCCCGAGAAGAACGGTTCGGCCGAGGGGGCTTCGATGCGGACGACGCCGGGCTTCACGTCGCGGGCGTTCAGCGCAGGAGGTGCGACGGGCGTCGGCATGGTCGCCGGGGCTTCGCCTTCGACGACCCGGAAGCCGATGCCTTCGCTGACATGCGAGGGAATCCAGGCGGCACGGTTGGCGGAGCGGAGCAAGCGACTGAAGGAGGAATGGCTACCACCGCGGAAGACGCGGAAGTCGCCGTCCGCCCGGCCGACGGGGTCCGTCTGTTCGCCGGCTTCATAAGGACCATACCAATCCAAGCACCATTCGGCGACGTTGCCGTGCAAGTCGAACAGCCCCCAGGCGTTGGCCGGCTTGCGGGCGACGCGGAGATCCTTGGCGTCGTCGCGCTGGGCGTATTCTTCAGGGAGCTTCTCGCCGGTGAAATAGAGGCGCTGACGGCCGCGGTCGCCGAACCAATCCTGATAGCCCTTGGGCAACCGCTCCCCGTAAGCGTAAATCGAGGTGGTGCCGGCGCGGCAGGCGTATTCCCACTCGGCTTCGGTCGGCAGGCGGTAGGTCTTGCCTTCCTTCTGGCTCAGCCAGGCGCAGAACTGGTTCGCGCGCGTCCAGCTGACGCCGTTGACGGCGTCATCGGGGTTCCCGAGCCCGGGCCGGAAGTTCGGCTCCATAGCCCGCCATTGGGTCAGCGTGGTCTCGGTCCGGGCCATGCGGAACGATTTCGAGATCGTGACCTTGTGGGCGGGGGACTCGTCCCAGTCCGGCTTGGCGAATTCCTCCGGATGCTTGTTCTGATGGTAATCCGTGCCGGGGCCGTCCTGACCCATCACGAAGGTTCCGGCCGGAATTTCGACCATCTCCATGCCGATGGAATTACGGACGACTTTCGGTTCGCCCGCGGTGGCGGCGGTGACGAGCAGCAGGCAGGCGAGGCGCATGGGTTATTTGGAGACTTCAGTCGAGGCGGCGGCTTGGCCGGGCTTCTGGCCGAGGTTGAAGTCTGCGGGCTGGCCTTTGCGCTGACGGGAGAGCCAGAGGACGCCCGCCGAGGATTCGGATTCGTGGCCGCCTTCGAACACCGTCACGCGGGCGTTGCCGGAACTGCGGCGGAAGAGGGTGATCTTTTCCCGCTCGGGGTCGTTTTGCGTCTCGGCGGCGAGCACCGCGGGGATCTTCTGCTCGCGGACCATGAAATCGATGTCTTCGGCCAAGACCTGCTTATCCGGCGCCGCCAGCACATTGAACGCGCGCAGCGAATGGCTGACCGGAACGGAGCCGGTGTGGCCGTCGTGGATGCCGGCGTTGATGTCGAGCGGCACGCCCTTGGCGGCGGCGAGATGGAAGAGGGGAGAACGATGACGGTATTCGGCTTCGGTCATCGGTCCGGGCGCGCCGCCGCAGGATTGTTCGAGCATCTTGGCGTAGTTGTTCTTACGGGCCTTGCTTTCGGCGTGCCACGCGGCGAGGTCGGAGATCGGTACCCAGGCGCTCACGCCGGCCCATAGCTCGGGCGCGCGCGCCGCCATCACGAGGGACATGTGTCCGCCGCCGGAGCCGCCGACGAGATAGATGCGGGTCTCGTCGATGCGCGCGTCGCGACGGGCGAAAGCCACGGCGTCGAGGATATCCTGGGAGGCGAGGTCGGAAGCGCAGGCTTCGGGTCGGCTGTTCGGGCCGCGGAAATCAGGGGCGACGAGCACCCAGCCCATCTTCTTCGCTTGGTCGATCCACGGCGGACCCTGTTCGAAGCCGCCGCTCCAGGAGTGGAGGAAGACGAGCAGCGGAACGGCGGGTCCGTCGGCCGCACGCGCAGCCGATTCGGGCCGCCAATAGATGACCTTCTGCAGGGTGCCGTCCTTGGAACTCGGCACGTCGATCGCCAGCTTGAGCGCGGCGGCCTTGGTCTCGGCGGCCGACGGACGTTTCGGCGCGACCTTGGGCTCGGCGGCGAAGGTAAGCGCAGCGAGGAGTAAGCAGAGCGATCTCACTTCAGTTCGGGGCGGAGGTGGGCCTTGACGTAATCGCTGTCGGTGGCGTGGACGACGTTGGGGGCTCCGGGGTAGACGAGTTCGCAGCGGACCTGATGGGCGTCGCAGTGTTCCTTGAGTTTCACGCCGAAGTTGGCCGTGTGGGTCGGGTCTTTCTCGTCCTTACCTATGTTGGGAGGGGTCGAGTAGAACAAACCGACGGGCGGGTCGTCGCGCGAGACGAGCTCGTAAGGAGAGTATTGCTTGATCCACGGCAGGATGCGTTCGCGGGCATCGTGGAAAGCCTGGAAGCTGCTGATCTTCTTCTTGGCGTCCCAGGTGATGCCGAACGCGTGGGCACCGTAGCTGCTGTTAGGCGTCCACGCGCGCATCTGGTGCGGGTCGAGGCTGGTCTGGGCGCCACCGACGGCGGCGCAGGTCACGCGCGTCGATTCGCGGGCGATCGGGTCGGAGCTGTTCGGGTCAGCCAGGTCGTCATGGAAGGCCAGCCAGAGGCTGGTGCAGGCGCCGGCGGAGCCGCCCGCCAGGGCGACCTTGGTCTTGTCGAGGTTCCACTCCTTGGCCTTGCTGCGGGTGAACTGCAGGGCGCGGGCGCAGTCGAACATCGGGCCCTTGACCGGCGGGACGAGTCCATCGGCGGTGGAGTCCTTGATGGTGCGATATTCGACCGAGACCACGGAGATACCGGCGTCGAGGGCCGGCTTGATCATGCTGCGGACGACCGAGCGGTCGCCGCCGGACCAGCCGCCGCCGTGGATGTAGAAGAGGAGCGGCGTGGGTTGGGCGGATTTCGCGCGCCAGAAGTAGATCCGCTGCATGCGATGCGGACCATAGGCGACGTTCTCGTCCGGTTCGACGGGCAGGGGGTATTTACGGAACTCCGGGTCGACTTCCTTGGCGGGTGCGGCGACGGTCTTGATCGGCGCCTTGGCCGGCGCGTCGGCGCCAAGGAGGGAGAGGGCCCCCAGGCCGAGGGCGAGGAGGGCGAGAAGCGGGCGTTTCATTTCAGTTCGGGGCGGAGGTAGGCCTTGATGTAGTCGTTCGGGTTGGCGTGGACGACGTTCGGGGCGCCCGGGTAGACGAGTTCGCAAGGCGCTTTGATCTCGTCGCAGTGTTCCTTGAGCTTCACGCCGAAATTGGCGGTGTGCGTCGGGTCCTTCTCGTCCTTGCCGAGGTTGGGCGGGGTGCCGAAGAACAGGCCGACGGGTGGGTCGTCGCGGGTGACGAGTTCGTAAGGCGAGTACTCCTTGATCCAGGGCATGATCTTCTCGCGGGCGGCGTAGAACGCATCGAAGGAGGATTCCTTCTTCTTCGCGTCTCCGACGATGCCGAACGCGTGCGAGCCGTAGCGGCTGTTCGGCGTCCATTCGCGCATCTGCTTGGGGTCGAGGGTGGTCTGCGGCACTTGGACGGCGGCGCAGGTCAGTCGCGTCGACTCGCGGGCGATCGGGTCTTCGCTCTTCGGATCGGCGAGGTCGTCATGGAAGGCGAGCCAGAGGCTGGTGCAGGCGCCCGCGGAGCCGCCGGCGGCGCCGACCTTGGTCTTCTCGAGGTTCCACTCCTTGGCCTTGCTGCGGCAGAACTGCAGGGCGCGGGCGCAATCGAGCATCGGGCCTTTCACCGGCGGCACGACCTTATCCTCGGTGGCGTCTTTGATATAACGGTACTCTCCGGAGACGACGGAGATGCCGGCCGCGAGGGCTTCCTTGAGCATGCCGTTGACGGAAGAGCGGTCGCCGTTGGTCCAGCCGCCGCCATGGATGTAGAAGAGCAGGGGCGTGGGCCGGTCGGACTTCGCGCGCCAGAAGTACAGGACTTGCATGCGGTGCGGACCGTAGGCCACGTTCTCATCCGGCTTGATGATCAGCGGCGTCTTCAGGTGCTCGGGGTTGCCGTCGTTCTGGAACCGGGCGGGTGCCTTGGGCGTCGCCGGCTTGGCCTTGGCCGGGGTGTCAGCGGCAAGGAGGGAGCCGACGCCCAGGGACAGGGCGACGACGGAGGCGAGCAGGGGGTTCATGCTGTCTTTGAGACAGCCGAGAACCCCTGTGGTTGCGAGGAAAACCTTACTTCGCGGGCGTCGCCGGCGGGATCTTGCAGGACTGCCAGGCGAGGAATTTCCATGCGCCCTGCTCGAGGCGCCAGACCGCGAGGAAGCCGATGGTGCTTTCGGCGGCGTTGCCTTTGACCACGGCCTTCACGTCGAAGCGTCCCGCCATCAGGGCGAGGCCCGGGGCGGGGAAGGTGAACGTGCGCTCCTGGTAGGCGTATTTGGAATATGTCGCCGAGCCGTCCGTCAGGGAGCCGATCAGCGCCGCCTTGGTGTCGACCTGTCCGTTGGAGTGCGCGTAGCGAAGTTCGGGCGAAAGCAAGGCATCGAGCTCTTCGCGGGCAGGGGCGAGCATGGCCGCCACGCGGGCGTCGTCGGCCGCGGTCACGCGGGCGAGCTCGGGGTGCTCCGCGGCGTGGACGGTCAGGGTGAGGAGTAGGGCGAGGAGGAGGCGCATGGGAGGAGGGGATGACAGATGACAGATGACAGATGACAGATGACAGATGACAGATGACAGATGACAGATGGCTGAAGGAAATGTGGGATGATAAGAGGAGGAGTTTTTTAATCCGTCATCTGTCATCAGCCCTCTGCCATCTTAACCGCCGTGACGATGCTGCGGTCGCACGCGGTGTCCTGGTGGCGGATGTCGGTGAAGCCGGCTTCCGTGAGCAGTTCGCGCATCTCGCCGGTGCCGTAGCAGCGGCCTTCGGTGACGCTCATCAGCAACGCCGAGTAGGCGGCCACGGGGGCGGGGCCGGTCTTGTCGTCGTTGAGGTGGGCGTCATGGACGATGAGCAGTCCGCCCTTGGGCAGGGACTTGGCGGAAGCGGCGAGCAGGAAGCGGACCTTGTCCGTGTCCCAGTCGTGGAGGACGTTGGAGAACAGATGGACGTCGTAGCCGGAGGGCAGGGCGTCCTTGAACATGTCGCCGGCCTTGACGTCGACGCGGTCCTGGAAGCCGCGCTTGGCGATCATCCTGCGCGTGATGCCGTCGACCGGCGCGCGTTCGAAGACCGTGGCCGTGACCTGGGGGTGGTTGGCGACCAAGGCGCAGGCGTAGATGCCGGAGCCGCCGGCGATATCGAGCAGGCGGGTACGCGCGCCGATCGGCGCGGCCTTGGCCATGGCGGGACCCAGGACGAAGCCGCGCGAGTCCATGGCGGCGGTGAAGCTCGTCGCGAACTCGTCGGTGAGCATCGCCTCGCTCCAGGGCTTCTCATCCTTGTAGCTGCCCCAGTTGGCCGGTTTGTCGGTCTTCAGGATCACGATGAAGTCCTTCACCACCGGACGATCCTTCAGCGAGGCGTAGTAGGGCCCGAGGAAAGTCGCCGACGTGCTGACCAGGTGTTCCTGTCCGAGCTGGGTGATCGAGTAGACGCCGTCCTTGAGCGACAGGAAGCCGTTGGCGGCGAAAAGCGTCAGCATCACGTCGGTCGGGCGGCGGTGCGTGCCGAGGTCGCGGCAGACCGTCGCCAGATCCGAGGGCTTGGCGGCAAGCTTCGTGAACAGGTCGAACTCCGTGATCGCGGCGGCGATCAGGTCCACGGCGTAGAGGCCGTCGCGGAAGCGATAGATGCCCAGCGGGTCGGTGGCGGGCGCGCGGGTGAGGTCGAGGGGGGCGGACATGGGCAAGGGCTGCACGATGACAGCCCTTGCGTGGAAAACACCTATTTTCTGGCGGTCACTTCGCCTTCTTCTTGCCGGGCCTCTTCTTGCCGCCCTTGTCGTCGTCGGCGCCGGGCCGGTCCGCGAAGTCAGGCACCCGGAAGTCGACCGCCTTGGCCTGCTTGGCGTATTCGGCTTCCAATCTCTGGCGCAGTGCGGCGTAGGCCGG
>Ga0222714_10000648_pt1 | contig 39883 bp, 22 predicted proteins | sample C33_3DmetaG_FD_165048 | JGI IMG/M metagenome (GOLD analysis project Ga0222714, IMG submission 165048) | Estuarine water microbial communities from San Francisco Bay, California, United States - C33_3D | ecosystem: Environmental > Aquatic > Marine > Unclassified | place: USA: California...
TGCTTACAACAAAGTGATCAACGCCCCAGCCGAGGTCGATTTGGAAACCGCACGCATGCAGTCAATTGACGCTCAATACCGGTCGAACATGGTGAGTTCAGACATTCGCAGCGCCGGTGTGCTTTTGGAAGGTCAATTTCAATCGCCTTATAAATACCAAAAACACTATGGCAATCTGCCCTTCAAAGAGGCCGGTGAAAGCGCCATGATTGTGTTGGCAGATGGCGACTTGATGCGCAACCCGGTCAGCGGCCGCGGCCGCGTATACCCGACGGGATACGACCGTTTCAGCCAAATCACTTTCGCCAATAAAAAGTTCCTATTGAACTGCATTGACTACCTGGTCGACGACCAAGGCCTGATTGAAATTCGGGCCAAGGAGCGCCGAATGCGCCTTTTGGATCCTCAAAAAGCCCGCGAAGAGAAATCCTATTGGAAATGGTTCAATCTTTGCTTACCCCTATTTACCATTTTGCTGTTGGGTGTATTCAACCAATGGCTGCGCAAGTACCGATATACACGTTAAGGCATGTACGAATTCATCGAAGGCAACCTTGAAATGATTAGCCCGACCCACGCGGTCATTGCCAATCAAGGCATGGGCTATCACATCAGCATTAGCCTAACCACTTATGAGCGCATCAAAGGGCAAAAGCAAGCGCGCTTGTTCATTGAACTGACCTTTAAAATTGAAAACCAGAGCCCCACAGCCATGGTGCTCTATGGTTTCTCAGACCCAGCTGAACGCGAAATGTTTCGCTTGCTGACCTCGGTGTCGGGAGTTGGCAACAACACGGGTCTACTCATGCTCTCCAGTTTGGATTCTGAATCGCTGAGCAGCGCCATACTCAACGGGAATGTGGGTTTATTGAAAAGCATCAAAGGCATTGGCGAGAAGACCGCTCAACGCATTGTATTGGAACTGCGCGACAAACTGGGCGGGAAAAAATTCAAATTCCATACAACAGGCAGTGCCGAAGCGGGGTCCAATATGGAAGAAGCCCTGAATGCTTTGAGCGTTTTGGGTTACAACAAAGCCGCTGCCGAAAAGGCCTTGCTCAAAGTGAGCAAAGATTTGGGAGGCAGTGCTACCGTTGAAGAACTCATCAAGAATTCGCTCAAAATATTGTAATTTGCACGTTTAGCCTATACTCAAGCCTATAGCCCCAACACTACCCTACGAATTCCACTAACATGCACCGCTACATGCACCCTATACGCAGCACCGAAAGGTCAGCATTCTGGGGGTTCCTTTTGGCCGTGATCGGAATCTTGGGTCCACAGTCACTGGGCGCTCAAACCGACAGCAGCCGCAACCCCAACTTGATGGGCTCCCCCCGAGCCGCAGGTAGCCATGTGGATTTATCCAATCCCCTGCAGAAAAAGTGGAAATACAACGCGGCGAAAAACCGGTACGAAGCCTTTAACGAAGTAGGCGCCCTTTCCTACCCCACAGGAGAAAGCTTGAGCGTGACCGAGTACTTTCAAATGCTATCGCGCGACGGGCAAAGCGATTATTTCCGTCAAAAAACGCAAAGCAATGCTTACGCTTTGGGAGGGAATGACCGCGGGTCCATCAGCGATTACGTGCGTGCCGAACTCAACAACCCAACCATCTCCAAGGTATTTGGCGAAGGGGGCGTTGATTTTCAACTCAACGGTTCGGCCATGGTCAAGTTGGGCGGCAACATCAATGAAAATCGCAATCCCAGCAATTCCAAGCGTCAACAGAAGTACTTCGTGCCCATGTTCGATCAGCAAATACAGATTTCGGCCAATGGCAACATCGGGGAATTTGTAAAACTGGGCATCAACTACGACACCGAAGCGGCCTTTGAATTTGACAACCAACAGAACTTAGGTTGGAAAGGAAAGCCCGATGGGATTTTGAAAGATGTTCAGGTGGGAAACGTGAGCTTGAACTTGCCCACGCAACTCATCAAACCGGCCAACAACTTGTTTGGGGTTTCGACCACCATGCAATTTGGGAAAACCAAGGTCACCACGGTTTTCTCTCAAAACAAAGGCCAGAGCACCGAGACCGTACTCAAAGGCGGGGCTCAGCTGAACGAGTTCAAAATCAGCGCCGACAATTACGACCAAAACCGACACTTTTTCTTAGCCCAGTTCTTTCGGGACAATTACGACGAATGGTTGGAGAACTTGCCCATTGTGGCTTCAGGTGTGGTGATCAACCGCGTTGAAGTATGGGTCACCAACCGAAATGCAAACGTCGAGACGCCTCGAGACATCATGGCCTACATGGATTTGGGGGAACCCAAACCGTACCGCAACAACCTCAACGGTACGGGTACAGGGGCCGCTGACAACAACGCGAATGGGCTATTTGCTCAAATCGAAGATGACGATTTGGCCCGTCGATCACCGACCGCCATTGATCGATTGTATTCCCTGTTCCCCAATTTTGAACAAACCGTCGATTTCGATTTGCTCAACTATGCCCGCCAATTGAATGAAAAGGAATTCTCATTGAATTCACAGCTCGGCTACATCTCCCTGACCCAGCCCTTGAACAATGACGAGATTCTCGCGGTAGCCTTCGAATACACCTACAACGGAAACACCTACCAAGTGGGTGAGTTTTCGCGCGATGTGGCCCCCGGCGACCAAAATGTTCTGCACTTGAAGATGCTCAAGGGCAATACCATTCGCACCCGTTTGCCCATTTGGAAATTGATGATGAAGAACATCTATGCACTGAACACGTATCAGTTGAGCCTAGAAGACTTCAAACTCAATTTGATTTACGCCGATGATACCTCAGGCGCTGACTACAACTATCTCCCGGTTACGGCTGACTTGCCGGCCTTAAAAGGAGGCAATCCCCTTCTGCGCGTCGTAGGATTGGACAAACTCAACCGTCAACAAGAGGCCAAACCCGATGGTGTATTCGACGCCATTGAGGGCATAACCATCAACACCCAATACGCCCGCATCATTTTCCCTGTGGTCGAACCTTTTGGTGAATCGCTGCGCGAGAAATTTGATGCCTACAACGACCTGGCCGATTATTACTGTTTCGATGCCTTATACGATTCGACCAAATGGTTGGCTCAACAAGACGTCAAACACAACAAGTTCTTTTTAACGGGTAGTTTCAAAAGTGCCAACGGGGCCGAATTGTATTTGGGTACGACCAATCTGCAGCGCGGTTCGGTTCGCGTCACGGCCAACGGTCGCCCTCTGCAAGAAGGATTGGACTACGAGGTCGACTATGCCCTGGGACGCGTTCGCATCACCAACCAAGGCTTGTTGCAGGGTGGAGCTGAAATTCGAGCCTCTGCCGACGGGCAATCCTTCTTCAACATTCAACAAAAGACCTTGGTGGGCGGTCGAGTCGAACATCAGGTGAACAAGCATCTGCTGCTTGGAGCAACAGCGCTGCACATGTACGAGCGCCCCTTGCAGACCAAAACCAATTTCAACGAGGAGCCCCTGTTGAACAGCATCGTGGGGGCAGACTTGGCTTATAGCAGCCAATCGCGTTACATCACGAAATTGGTCGATAAATTGCCCTTTTTGGAAACCAAAGAGGTATCCAATATCACGGCCTATTTGGAATTAGCCAAAATTTTCCCGCACAACCACCGATCTCAAGGGGGACAGCGAGGCATCTCCAACCTAGAAGACTTCGAAAATGCCGAATTGGCCAACGATTTCAAGGGTGTGGGAAACTGGACTGTGGCTTCCATTCCTCAAAAACAACCCGAACTCTTTCCCGATGTTCAATTGACTGATAAGCGTTTCTGGTTGCAGCACCACGCTTCATTGAGTTTTTACATGACCGACCCGCTGTTTTACCGCGATTTTGATATGCCCGATAACTTCAAAAATCGGGTAGATGAAATTCTCAGTGACCCCTACCAACGTCAAGTAGACCAGCGCGAAGTTTTCCCTCAGCGCCAATTTCCCCAGGGTACTCCCACCATTTTGACCACTCTGGATTTGGTTTACCGCCCTGGCGTTCGCGGCTTGTACAACTTCAATAGCAACCCAAGCGACATCAACGACCAGGGAGAATTGCTCAACAAGAAAATGAGCTGGGCCGGCATCATGCGCCGCGTGGACCAAAACGATTTCGAAGCCGCCAACATCGATTACATCGAGGTTTGGATGATGGACCCGCTCATGGATGACCCCACCCTGAGCGGTGATTTGTATTTGCACTTGGGAAGCATCAGCGAAGACATTTTGCCCGATCGCCGCAAAGCATTTGAAAATGGATTGTCGGCGCAAGGCTCCTACAACGAGGTCGATAGTTCCATCTTCGGTTTGGTCCCAACTGGCCCTCAAATCAACTTTGCTTTTGACAACAACCCGGGCAGCATCAAAGCCCAAGACGTGGGGCTCGATGGTTTGAACGACGAACAAGAACGGACCTATCTGGATAGTTTTTACCTGCAAGCCCTGGCCAACAATTTCGGAACGGCATCTCTGCTTTATCAGCAAGCACAAGCCGACCCAAGCGGTGACAACTTTGTCCATTACTTGGAAGAATCGTACACCAACGCGGATGCCGATATTTTGGGTCGCTACAGCCGGTTCCAAGGAATGGAGGGCAACTCCAATCCCGACAAATACACCGGCGGGCGATATGCTGAAATGCCCAAATCTTCGACTCCTATTCCCAACGGCGAAGACATCAACCGGGACTTCACCATGAACCAGAGTGAAGATTATTTCCAATACCGCATCAAAATCAGCAGCACAGAATTGCAGATTGGCCGCAATTACGTAACCGATATTGTTTCCAACCGCGTCACTCTGCGCAACGGCAAAGACCGCGAAATCAGATGGATTCAATTCAAAATTCCCATTCGCGAATTCGAAAAATCAGTAGGCAACATTTCTGACTTCAAGAGCATTCGTTTTATGCGCTTGGTCGCCACTGGTTTTGAAGACGATGTGGTCATGCGCATCGGTTACCTGAACATGGTTCGGGCCGATTGGCGTCGCTACACCAACTCCTTAAAAACCCCAGGTGTGGTCGTCCCAACCGACCCCAATGACGGTACCAAGTTCGTGGTGAGCACGGTGAATTTGGAAGAGAATGGCAAGCGAAGCCCTGTGGCTTACGTTTTGCCCCCAGGCATTGTGCGCGTTCAAAACATGGCCAGTTTGGGCATGGTTCAAGAGAACGAGCAATCGCTTTCGGTTCAGGTTTGTGACCTCAAACCTGGCGACGCCCGGGCCGCTTTCAAAACCAGCGAATTCGATGTGCGCAACTACCAGCGTTTGCAACTGTACGTTCACGCCGAAGAAGTGGTTCAAAATAGCATCAACGATGGCGAAGTATCGGCCTTCATTCGTTTTGGTACAGACCTGAGCAATAACTACTACGAGTACGAAATTCCCTTGAAAATGACACGGGGATTTGTCAATACCAATTTAGCCAATGCTGAGAACCTGGTATGGCCCGAGGAGAATTTCATCGACATCGCATTCCAGGAATTCTACAATTTGAAAATTGAACGACAGAATGCCAGTTGGCCCATGACCGCCCCCTTCGTAAGACCCAGTACCCGAGGCAAAATTTCGGTCATCGGGTTGCCCGATGTAGGCAACATTCGGGTCGTGATGGTCGGCGTGAAGAACAACGGTACGAAACCCAACTGCTTTGAAGTTTGGTTCAACGAATTGCGCGTAAAAGACATCGCCAATCAAGGGGGTTGGGCTGCCCTAGGAAGCATGCAAACCCAATTGGCCGATTTTGGACAACTGAGCGTGGGTGGCACCATTCGAACCATAGGTTTCGGCGATGTTGACAAGAAGCTCAACGACCGAAGCCTCAACCACACGTACAACTACGACATTGCTTCCAACTTGGAATTGGGCAAGTTCTTCCCTGCCAAATCGGGCGTGAGCATTCCCATGTTCATCGGTTGGTCTGAAAACGTGGTAAGACCCAAGTTTTACCCCTTGAATCCCGACTTGGAGTTGCAAACCTTCTTGAATGGCATCGCCAATCAGGCGCAGCGCGATCAGATTCTCAAGGCCGCTCAAGAATACAACAGCTTGTACAGCCTGAACTTCGCCAACGTGCGATTGGCCAGCCCCATGGGACAAAAGGCCAAATTGTACTCCCCTTCGAATTTCAACGTGGGGTACAGTTTCCAGCGCAACTACCGCAGCAACCAGCAAATCGAAGAGTACTTCTTGGAAACCAGCCAAGCCACCTTGGGATATGCCTATTCCCTGGGCACCTCCTTCATTAGACCCTTTAAGAAAATCAAAGGCAAGCGATTGGGTTTTGTACGCGATTTCAATTTCAACTTCAAGCCGTCTACCCTTTCCACCAACTGGCAGGTCAATCGTTTGTATAGCGAACAGCAAGCGCGAAACAACAACAATTTCCGTCAGATCAACCCGCGCATGTTCGACAAGAACTTCACCATGAACCGGGTCTACAACGTTTCCATTCCCCTAGCAACCTCTTTGAATATGAGTTATTCGGCCACCGCCAATGCACGCATTCAAGAACCCTACGGTCGATTGGATACCGAAATCAAACGCGATTCTGTTTTGCAAGAGTTTTTAACCTTGGGTCGAATGACGCGTTTTTATCAAAACGCCAACCTCTCCTACACCCTTCCGTTTAGCAAGTTCAAAACCTTGAACTGGATCAGCGCTTCAGTGACTTATCAAGGCAGTTACGAATGGAACCAAGCACCACCTGCCTTTGCCAGCATGGGAGCGCGCATTCAAAACAGCCAGGACATCAACTTGAGTAGCCAACTCAACTTCACCCAGTTGTACAGCAAGTTCAAGTGGCTGCGAGAATACAACAAGCCCAAAACGGTCAAAACTCCGCCCAAGGAGGAAGATGATGCCGATGGAGCGAGTGCCATCAAAACGGGAGGTGCATCGACGGTACCTCCCAACCCCGCAGTTGTGATGGTGGGCAACTTCATCACCATGTTTAAAAATGCCAGCATGAACTATCAGCGCCGCGAGGGTTCAGAGCTGCCCGGATTCGCCTTCAAACCTGATTATTTCGGTCAAAACTTCAAACACATTCAACCCGGCTTGGGCTATGTATTTGGTTTGCAAGACCCCAATTTGCGCTACCGCATGGCCAATGAAGGTGCTTTGCTCAACGATACGCGTCAACCCAATTTTTACCGCAATACTTTGACCGAGAGCTTTACGGGGAATGTAACCATTGAACCCATCAAAGACTTGCGCATTCGACTCGACATTGTGCGCAACCAAACCGGGGGTGTTCAGAGCTTATTCAAATGGGATGGCAGCGATTGGGTGGACCAGGGATTAACCCAGAACGGAACTTACAATGTAAGCGGCTGGTTCTTCTCTACCCACTTTGCCAAAAACACAACCCTCGGGGCGGGCAATTACCCCAATCCCATATTCACGCAATTCGAGAACAACCGCTATACGGTGGCGCAGCGCCTGAGCTTGCAAGACCCCAGGGTGGGCGCAATTGCCATCGATACCATGACCAAATTCCCCTTGGGATATAGCCGCAGCAGCCAAGATGTCATCATCGGTTCTTTCTATGCCTCCTACAGTGGCCTCGATCCTGCCTCTGCCGACATTTCAGGATTCCCCAAAATCCCGCTGCCCAACTGGAACATCAACTACAACGGTCTCACCAAAATCGAGGCCATTGGCGACATCTTCTCAAACATCACCCTCAAGCACGCTTACAATGGCAAATACACCGTTGGTAGGTTCGATCAAAACTTGCGCTACAGCAAGGGAGAAGCAGCCGCTATGGGAGTTGACTTCACTCCTCAATACCAAATCGCCGATGTCACCATCAGCGAAGGCTTTTTCCCCTTGGCCGGCATTAATGTGACCACCAAAAAAGGATGGACCTTGGGCATGGAATACAAACGCAGCCGAGTGCTGAAATTATTTGCCGCTCAGTTCAACCTCACCGAAATGCGCAGCAACGAGTTTCAGCTGACCGGGGGTTATCGGGTAACAGGATTGACCTTACCGTTTCGCCGAAACGGGCGCCGCATATACTTGCCCAACGATTTTCGATTTGATTTGAACGTTGCCGTTCAAGACAACTCAACCATGATTCGCAAGATTGACATGGACATCAACAAGTACTCGGCCGGTATGAAAAACATACGCATCGCGCCATCGGTGACTTACCAGGTGAACGATAAAATCAATTTTGCGCTTCGGTACAACCGCGTAGTGATGGACCCCAAAATGGCTACCCAGTTCTACACGGCTTTGACCGAATTTGGCATTGAACTGCGTTATCAATTCAATTAAATGGGATTGCGCGGCATCATAGTATCCCTATTGATTGGCTGCTCCGCGCTGTCTTTACAGGCTCAACTTCAAGCCACGGGTCAATGGCGTACGCACCTGAGTTACCGAGATGCCAAAGTCTGCCAAGCCAGTGAAAACTATGTTTATGCCGCGAGCTTCAGTGGGTTCTTTCGCGTCAAGCAAGGCAGTGGCGAGTTGCAAAAACTGGGAACCCAAGAAGGATTTGCGGGACTGGAAGTTACTTGTTTGAACTTCGAACCTCAGCGCTCTTGCCTGTTCATTGGTTATGCCGATGGCAACATTGACCTCTTGTTTGGCGATCAACGCATTGTCAACATTCCGGGCTTTGCCCAAAAAATGCTGATTGGCGACAAACGCATTCTTGATGTCTCCTTTCGGGACAATTACGCTTTGGTATCGACCCAATTTGGCTTACTGGTGGTCGATTTGGTTCGCCATGAAATCAAAGACAGCTATACCGCTATTGGGCCCTTGGGGTCTGCTCTTGCTGTATGGTCTTCGGCCGTTTACCGAGATAGTTTATTCGTCGGCACCCCTTTGGGGTTGCGCAAGGCACCATGGAATGCGACCCTCAACCTCAACGATTACCAAAATTGGCAAGCCGTTAGCTCGGTTAGCAATCCTTGCCAACACTTAGCTGCTAACGCAGATGGTCTTTATCTCGAAAGCGATTCGACTGTTTACCGCTTCCGCAACGATCAGTTGGAGACTCTCGATTCACGCCGCGTGGCTACAGGTCGCATTCATCCTGTCGCCGCTGGAATGGCCGTTTACCGCCCTGGCAGCATTCGCGTGTATGCGGGCAATCAGATTCAAGAGGAAAATGTGAATCTGCTGGTAGATGGAACCCAAGACCCCCAAGGACTATTCTGGTTTTGTACAGGCATTGGCCCTGGAGTGATCAAAAAAGCATCCACTGGCGAGATTGCCTTTATGCCCGATGGCCCTAACAACAGTACCGTATTCCGAATGTCCCAGGAGGGCTCGCTGCTTTTTTGCAGCGGCGGCGGTGTCAGTGCCACTTTCGGCAATGCTTTCAACGACGCTGGATTTTACGTCTACACTCCTATTGGTTGGAGAAACAATCTGGAGTCTTCTCTGAATCAAAATTTGTACGATTTCACTTACGCATTCTATTCGAACCGACGCAACCGTGTATACCTGGGCAGCCATTCCTACGGTATGCTGGTTTTCAATGGCCTTGAAGTAGAGCAACGCATCGATGCCAGCAATTCTCCCTTGAGCCCCATTTCAGCCGGCTTTTTGCGGGTTTCGGGCATTACCGAAGACCGCAACGATTGGCTGTGGTTTGCCAATTTCGGCGCAGATAAAGCCTTGCACGCCTTGGACCTAAGCAATAAATGGCACTCCTTTGAATTGGTGGTTTCTGGCCAGCTGATCAACGATGTAAAGGAAATTGTAGCCGATCGATTCGGCCATCTTTGGATGATTCGCCAAAGCGGCGGCATACTGGTCTACGATCCGGGTCAAGATTTGAGCAATAGTCTAGATGATCGATGCCTATTGCTCGATACGCGCCACGGCTTGCTCAGCAATGAAGTACTCAGTTTAAAGGCCGATCCCCTCGGCTATGTCTGGATAGGCACAAACCAAGGCTTAAACGTATTTACAGGCGCCCAAAGTGTTTTTGAGAACGCCAAACTCGACCGATTCGTCATCGATCAAGATGGCAGCCTCGGCTATCTGATGGGTGAAGAGAGCATCTACGATATCTGCATCGACGGGGGTGGGCGAAAATGGTTTGGAACCGGCAACGGATTGTTTTTGGTTGACCCCTATGGGCAAAAAGTGCTCAGACACTTTACCCACGAAAACTCCCCCTTATTGTCAAATCGCGTGGTTTGCCTGGGCCAAACCGATCAAACGGGAGAATTGTTCATTGGCACCGACAAAGGCATTGTTTCATACCGAAACGACGCCAATCAAGGCAATAGCGAATTTCAACCCCTTAAAATATACCCCAACCCTGTCCCACCTAAATACAGCGGCTTGATTACCATTGAAGGTTTGAGCAGCAATGCTGAAGTGAAAATCACCGATGCGAATGGACGCCTGGTCTATCAGACCCGCGCCAATGGAGGCAAAGCCACCTGGGATGGTTACCGCCTTGATGGTAGCCGACCGCACAGCGGAGTTTACCTCGTTTTTGCCTTGAACAGCGATGGAAGCGAATCAGCCATGGGGAAATTCATCTTCATTCAATGAGAACATTCATTTACATCTGCATCAGCTTTTTCGTTTCAGCACCCGCTCAAGGGCAAAGTCCAGAACCCGTAGCCGTTGATGAACCTGCCCCCCAATTGAATTGGGAAATCAACTTAGGCAGCAACCAAACTTTGATTCCATTTATAGGTGGCCCGGCTCTATTAAGCCAAAAAAATCATTTCTTGGGGCAGGCCGCATGCTACCGAGAGCGCAAATGGTCTGCAGGTATTCACGCGGGAGCCTATTACCATCAATACTTACAAAGTGGCATTCAGTTTTTCGGTAGCATGGGAAAACAAATAGGCCTTCCCAAATCAATTGGTCAATTCAAACCTTATTTGATGGCCGGTCTGCATGCCAAAAAGCCCGTCGGAGAAACCATCGTGTTGGATCAAGGGGAATACCTAGTCAACCCATCACACTGGAATTTAGGTTTAATGGGAGGACTGGGAATGAGCTACCGTCATTTCTTTCCTGACCAACGAGCCTATTTGAGTTTGAGTTACCAAGCTTGGTTTATGGGGCCTTTCGTGAAAGGATACATTCCCATGTTGCCGAATTCAACCATGCTCATGGGAATTCAGTTTCCCTTGGCTAAGCCTTAATCCAAGTTCAGCACCAGGCCGTCATAGGCCAGGTCAATTCCGGAAGGCAATTCCTTGCAGACCGCTTCATGAAATCCAATCTGGTGGCTCATGTGCGTGAAATAGGTTTGTTTGGCCCCCACTTTATTCGCCATTTCTACTGCTTCTGAAAGCGTAAAGTGGGAAATATGGGGTTCAAGCCTGAGGGCGTTTAGCACCAAAACCTCAACACCCTTGAGTTTATCGAGTTCTGTTTCGGCGATGTAATTGGCATCGGTAACATAGGCGAATGAGCCGAATCGAAAGCCCATAACAGGCAGTCGATAATGCATCACCTCAAGCGGTATGATATCGATGCCGTCTAACGTGAACGGAGCATTCTCAATCAAACGAAAATCAACGTCAGGTATTCCCGGGTAAGGATTTTCAGCAAACAAATAAGCGAACTGACCCTTCAGTGATTCCAATACACGAGAATGAAGGTATACGGGTATAGGTGCCTGTTGCCGGTAATTGAACGGGCGTATATCGTCTAAGCCTGCCGTATGGTCCCGGTGCTCGTGGGTAAACAAAATGGCATCCAAACGAGCGACTCCGGCTCGAATCATTTGATACCGAAAATCGGGGCCCGCATCAATGACCAGGTTCTTGCCATCTATTTCGATCAACAAGCTGCTGCGCAAGCGCTTATCGCGTGGGTCTTCACTCAAGCAAACAGGAGAAGTACAACCAATGGGAGGTACACCTTGGGAGGTTCCTGTGCCGAGAAAAGTGACGCGCATAGGCTTTAACTCAAGTTGCTCAAGTAGCCTTTGAGCTTCATGATGATGCCCACCTGCATGTTATCGGCACCCTTATCGTTGGATGCCCAAATGCTCAACCAGTCGGTGGCATGAATCACTTCAAATTGAGAAGCCAAACTGGCGTCATTCACTGGGTATTCGTAAACCTTATTCCCCAAATCAGTCAACACTCCCTTCAAGAATCCAAAGCGAGCCGAAACGCGGGGATTTTCGTGGCTATTCAAAAAGATGAAGTTGGTGTCATGCTTCTCGTAATAACTTTCGATCATGTTGTGGTTGGCTTCGGGCAATACAGAGACAAAGCCCTCTCCTTTGCCGTTCTCTTGAATTTGCTGGCAAAAACGAATGGCGACTGCTTCATAAGCGGCATCGCAAACCACCACAAACTTGTGGCGAATGGTGTCAGCAAAGTAGGTGTGCATGTGTTTGGCTTGGGCCACCATAGCCTCGGGTTGGCTGAATTGGGCTCGCAAAGCTTCAATGGCCGAACGCTGATCATCTCCCAAAAGCTCACCCATCATCAGGGTCAAATTTGCCACAGCAAATCCCAAGGTCATGCGAGGCTGGTAACCAATGTCGATGCGAAAGAAGGGATAACCATGGGCATGAGCCAATTCTTCAATCTTACCCCCTGCTGCCATGATCATGATATCACAGTCACGCGACTGCGCATCTTGAAACATGCTCAAGGTCTCTTCGGTCATGCCCGAATAGGAACACAATATGGCCAAGGTCTTTTTGCCCGCATAACCGGGCATGCTGTAATCAGAATATACTTCAACTGGAACAGGCGAAGACTTCCAGAAATTCAAACGAACAATGCGCCCACCGATGCCGCTTCCACCCAAACCACCAATGACCACATTGTCATAGGATTGAATGGATTTGCCGTGATTTTTATAATGCGTGAGAACGTAATCAAATTGCTGATAAAACTGCTCAAGCGATTGTTCGTGTGTAATTGCCATGTGCACAAAAATAAGGCGGCAACGCCATGCTTGAAAACGAAAAAAGCCCCGATTCGGGGCTTTTTTCAAGGCTATTCATCCCTGATTAGTTCCAGTCAAATTTGTAGCGCAAATCTTGCACCTCTGCTTCCCGAACCAATACACGCTTCAAAGAGCTCAAAATCATTTGAGGCTGAGACATGAAATCGTCGTTGCGGTTCATAGACATAACCTCTTTCTTGGGATCCATCTCATCACGCTTGGTTGGGAATACAACAGCGGCGTAATTGTTGCCCTCAATGACATTGCTCAATTGGTTCAAGTTCGCGCCAAAGCACGCGCCCATGATGGCTGCTTCAGATCCGTATTGGGGAATGAAACCTTGACCCATGTGCAAGTTGGTAACCACTTCTACTTTGCCTCCAACGGCCTTGGCTAATTCTTCAGCCGTTTTGGCGCTGGCCCGGGCCTTCTCCATTTTGGCGGCCAAGATTTCGTATTTCTTGTGGTTGCGAACCAAAGGCTCCAGGGTTTCGCGCAATTCATCGACCGTAGCATAACCGCGGTGGCGAACTTGCTCCACTTTGATGATCACATGCTGACCGGCGAATGCAAACACATCTGAAATGTCATTCTTCTGGCGCTCCTTGTCAAACAACCAGAACAACAGCGATTTGGCATCAGCACCCTGTAAACCGCAGATTTCACGAGTTTCAGTGGCAATGTTGTCTTGGATTCGAGGAATCAACTTCATGGCTTCGTGGGCCTTTTCAAAAGAAGCAGGGTCATCGGTGATTTTGTTGCGGAAAGCGCGGCTCTCTTCATCTACCACTCCTACCGTTTCGGCACCAGCAGCAATTTCAAATACGTTTTGGGTAAACTTGATGCGCATGTAATCAGGCGCTTCCATCATTTTGATGACGTGGTAACCGAACTGGGTTTTCACCAATCCTACTTGACCTTGTTGTGCTGTGCTGCAGAATTTGGCAAACTCAGGCACGTAATTGCTGGCCAAAGACCAACCCAAATCACCGCCCTTGCTAGACGAACCATCGACTGAATATTTCTTGGCCAACTCGGCAAAATCAGCTCCACCCATGACACGGCGATACAAACCTTCGGCAAAAGCCATGGCCTGAACAGAATCGGCGATAACCGTAGAGTCATCTGCCAACTTGCCGCTGGAAGGAATCAAAATATGGCTGGCACGAACACGGGGAACCGTATCGCGGTTTTCAGCTACTTTTTGGTAAACAAAGTATTTGCCATCTTCAGCCTTGTAAATAGGCCCTACCACTTCACCCAATTGTGAAGGGAATACCATGCTGGCAATTTCAGCGGGTGCCTCTTCAGGAAGGTCGCTCTTGGAAAGGAAACCAATGGCGCCCAAGGTATCAGGCTTGCTTTGGCGCTTCATGGAAGCAGCGGTTTTGTTCGCTTGCTCCAAAGCGTATGAAGAGTCTTCAGCGCTGGGTACAATGTTCCAACGAATGTATTTCACCGAACGCATTTCCTTTTCGTTGCGGTAAAACTCCTTGTGCTCATCCAAGTAAGCTTCGAAGTCTGCATCGGTCAACTGAACGTCTTTATCAGCCACATCAGCAAAATTCAAGGCTACCACCTTGGCCTCGGCAGAAGCCGTAGCCACGAAATCGTTGAAACGCGTTTCAGCCTGGGTGTTGTACAAGGTTTTGGAAACAAACTTGGCATAGCGCATCTCGCACTCGGCTTTGCGAATGTTTTCCAAATAGCTCACGAACAATCCTTTGGTCTGGCTGTTGCTCTTTGCCTGACGGTAAATCATCTTCACCTTCATGGGATCGAATTGGCCATCGGTTTGGAAACTGGGATCGCCTTTTACGGACTCCATGGGATTCAAGCCCATGAGCAATTCTTTCAAATCTTCATCGGTCACCTCAATGCCGCTTTTGGCAATTTCAGAGCGAATGAGCTTTTCATTCATCAAGTCTTCCCAAGCCTGAGAGAACAATTGCTTGCGCTTCTCTTCGTCCAACTGATAGTTGGGGTCTTGGTTCAACTGGTTGCGGTACAAGCGCTCGGCAATGGGGCCAATATCTTCTACGGTCCATGGACCTTCAGCGGTCTCGGCAATTACATTGGCGTCGTTATCATCGCTGCCAAAGCCAAGGCTGTTCTTTCCCGACAAGATGTCGCCCAATACAAACAAAACCAGGGCGGCAATGATCACGGTCACCACCATTCCGGAATTTCTAAGCTTCTGTATGATCATAATTTCAAAAGGAGAGCAAAAATAGGGGTTTGGTTGCAAAAAAACCGAGCCCTTTAGCGACGAATTAACAGGTTCTCTGTGATATAGTCGCCACCGCTTCGCAACCTAACCAAAACGGGCCCCGAATCCATGCTGCCACAAGGCCACTGCAAGTCAATTCCCTCACGCGGGAGTTCCTCAATGACTTGTTGCCACTTCTTGCCTCCCTGTTCCAACTCCAAGGTGCAACTGTGCTTTTCGGGCCAAGCGGCATAAACGAAAATGTGACTCGAATCAGGCGCTTGATGCACTTGCAATCGAGGGCCACTGCGTTGCAGGTAGGCGTGATTTCGCAGCCTATTGGGAGCCACAAATACCGCTATGCACGGGCGGCTCTTGGGTGCATAAAAATGGGTATATGCCCCGTACCACTCTCGCCCCTGGCTTTGCCAAGAAGCATAATCGCCCATGAAATAGGAATTACCAGGCAACAAAGTTGGCTCTTCGCTCAAAACCCGATCTTGGGCAAATCGTTTCTTCTTGAGCGTTAAGCTGTGAACATGGAAAAATCGGTGGGTAGAGAACCCCGAGGTGCTGTGCACCAAAATTCGGGGATGCCAGGCTCCCTTGCGCCAAGCAATTTGCGGAGCAAAATTCTCGCCTTCGGCCAACCCTTCTATTCGGCGATAGGAATGTCCTTCATCTGAAGACCGCAGTCCAACCAATCGCCGACTCCCCGCTTCCCCCTCGGTAAATACAACGGCTACCTGACCTCGGGGACCTACCGCTAAAAACGGCATGCCGTTGACACGCATAGCGCCTTGAAAGCCATCGTGATTCCAGCCACCCACCTGCAGGGCAATGGCGGTATCCCGCTGCCAAGTTCGACCCAAATCGAAGCTGCGGTCTTGCCAAATGCCATCGTCTTGGGCCCAAATGCAGAGCAAAACATCGTTCGGTAAAATCCCAATGGTAGCTCCCTCAGCGGTTCCATCGTCATCCAAGGCATTTCCGCAGCGATCAGACACAATGACCAGGGAATCAAAAGAAATGGCACCAGGCCCCAGGCGGGCAAAACAAATGCGCGAAGAATCACCAGGGGCATCGCTTCCGTAGTGATCAAATTCGGTCCAAGTCAGATACAAAGCTCCAAAATCACTCGACTGTGGATTCTGATTGACACAGATCCATGGCTTGTCTTGCATCTTGCTTCCCCGAATGGGTGTAGCTACCGATTGAACGTGTTGACCGAAAGAATTGAAGCGTTCGACCACCATTCGATTGAAAAAGTCAGGCCACTCAGCCTCTGGATTTTTAGCTAAATGGGCCAAAAACATACCCCCGTCAGGAGCCGGGGCCAAGACCGGGTCGCCATAGTACCCGTATGGAGTTTGAAACACCAGGGGCTCAAAATCAACAGCTCCCTTTAGGCGCGAATACAAGGCATGTGTATTGAAGGCCAAATATTCTCGAGCAGGTTCACTCGAGCTAATGGCATATGAAGGCTCATTGCCCGCTATGGGCGGATTGCCCACCACCGACCAAGAACCTTGAGCCGATAGGCCCGAGAATCCGAAAACACTCAGAAATACAAAGCGGCGAAGCACTTTGCAAGTATACGTTTAGTGAGCCGAATGCTTGGCACCCAACCAACGCTCTGCATCCAGGGCCGCCATGCATCCTGAACCCGCCGCGGTAACTGCCTGGCGGTAGATTTTATCTTGGGCATCACCTGCGCAGAAAACACCTTCCACGTTGGTGTAGGAAGTACCGGGCTTGGTGATGATGTAACCCTGCTCATCCATTTCGAGGTAGGGCTTGAAAATGTCGGTGTTCGGCTGGTGACCAATGGCAACGAAAAAGCCTTTGATCGCCAATTCACGGGTGCTTCCATCGCGGTTGTTTTTCACGCGAACCGCCTCAACAGCCTTATCGCCCAACAGTTCGTCGGTTTCGGTATTGAACAACACCTCGATGTTCGGCGTATTCAAAACGCGATGCTGCATGGCTTTGGAAGCGCGAAACTCCTCTTTGCGCACCAACATGTAGACCTTGTTGCAAATTTTAGCCAGGTAGGTAGCTTCCTCACAAGCCGTATCACCGGCTCCCACAATGGCAACATCTTGACCGCGGTAGAAAAAGCCATCGCAAACGGCACAGGCTGAAACCCCGCTACCATTCAAACGCTGTTCACTGGGCAATCCCAACCACTTGGCTGATGCACCCGTTGAAATGATCACCGCCTCGGCTTCAATGTGATGCTCGTAGTCCACCACCACTTTCTGCGGGCCACCCTGCACAAATTCAACCGAGGTAACCATGCCGAAACGAACATCTGCACCCAAACGCACGGCTTGAGCCTTGAAGTTGTTCATCATTTCTGGACCCATGATTCCATCGGGATAGCCCGGGTAATTCTCAACATCAGTGGTGATGGTTAGCTGACCGCCGGGCTGCAATCCTTCGTACACAACAGGCTTCATGTCGGCGCGGGCTGCGTAAATAGCAGCGGTATATCCAGCAGGGCCACTGCCAATGATCAAACACTCAATTTTCTCGGGTGAAGTACTCATAATAGATTCGTCTTGCAAAGGTAAAAACTCAGTTTGAGCAGTTATGTGACTTTTGTTCACAACCCAAAAAAAAGGGGCCGAAGCCCCTTTTCATCAGTCCAAATTGATGAGTTCTCGATACTTGGGCAAAGTCCACAAATCATCGGGAACCAATTGCTCAATGGCATCGCAATGCAAGCGCAAGGATTCAAAGAATGGCTTCACCTCGCGGTTGTATCCCAAGGCGCGTTGGTGCGCATCTTCTTCTTTGTTCCATTTGGCGCGGGCTTCGGTCATTTCGTTGTTCAAACGGAAAGCCGCATTGATTTCTTGACTCAAGCGCTCGATCAATTGCAAATGCGTATGCAAGGATTCTTTGCTTTGACCAATGGACAACAAGGTCTGAACGGAGTCAGCCAATTGCTTTTGATACTCCATGGCGCAAGGAATGACGAAATTCTGAACCAATTCATTCAGCACTCGGCCCTCGATTTGCAGGCGCAAGTTGAAAGTTTCGTAGCGAATTTCGGTACGAGCCTCTAATTCTCGCTCTGAGAAAATGCCGTTCTTCACGAACAATTCTACTGAGCTTGGGCGCATGTAAGCTTCCAAAGCATCGGCAGAGTGGCGAATGTTATTCAATCCGCGGCGAAGGGCTTCTTCCACCCATTCCTCGCTGTACCCGTTTCCGCCAAAGAGAATGCGGCGTGAAGAAGCCAAATCTTCGCGCAACACGGTTTTCAAAGCCTCTTCCTTGGCCTTCCCGGCTCCAATTAAGGCATCGACTCTAGATTTGAACTCGAGCAATTGGTTGCCCACAACGGTATTCAACACCACCATGGGGCTGGCGCAGTTGTCAGAACTTCCCACCGCCCTGAATTCAAATTTATTGCCGGTGAACGCAAATGGCGAGGTGCGGTTGCGGTCTGTATTGTCCAACAAGATTTCAGGAATGCTGGGAACTTGGATCGAACCCGACACTTTTCCAGCTGATGAACCTTTGGAGGTTTCGAAATCATCCAATACTTCTTCCAGGGCTTGTCCCACGAACACCGACATGATGGCTGGGGGTGCCTCGTTTGCACCCAAGCGATGGTCGTTTCCAGCTGTTGCAATGGAAGCACGCATCAAATCGGCATGGTCATGTACCGCTTTGATGGTATTGATGAAGAAGGTTAAGAACTGTAAATTCTCCAAGGGGCTGCTGCCAGGAGAAAGCAAATTCACACCGGTATTGGTGATCAAAGACCAGTTGTTGTGCTTGCCGCTGCCGTTGATACCGGCATAGGGCTTTTCGTGCAGCAACACGCGAAAACCGTGTTTGTGGGCGGTGCTCTCCATCACGTCCATCAACAAGGCGTTGTGGTCAACGGCCAAATTGAGGTCTTCGTATTGAGGAGCGCACTCGAACTGAGCAGGAGCCACTTCGTTGTGACGGGTGCGCAAGGGAATTCCCAATTTGTGGGCACGGTATTCAAAATCGTGCATAAAGGCCTGCACTTTTTCGGGAATGGATCCAAAGTAATGGTCTTCCAACTGCTGGCCTTTGGCCGCCAAATGGCCGACCAACGTGCGACCCGCCAATTGCAAATCAGGACGCAGTTTGAACAATTCTTCCTTCACCAAGAAGTATTCTTGTTCTACGCCCAAACTGACATTCACATCGCTCACGTTTTCATCGAAATACTGACAAACCTGAGTCGCAGCAGAACGAACGAAAGACAAAGTCTTGAGCAGTGGAGCTTTGTAATCCAAAGCCTCACCAGTGTACGAAACAAAAATGGTGGGAATGCACAGGGTCTTGGTACCTCCTTTGAGCAATACAAAAGCGGGTGAAGAAGGATCCCAAGCGGTGTAACCGCGAGCCTCGAAGGTATTTCGAATGCCCCCGTTGGGGAAGCTCGAGGCGTCAGGCTCTTGTTGAACCAAGGCCTTTCCAGAAAACTCTTCGACACCTTGATCGACCCCGCTGGGCTCAAAGAAGCTGTCGTGTTTCTCAGCCGTGGTACCGCGAAGGGGTTGAAACCAGTGGGTGTAATGAGTGGCTCCTAAATCCAGGGCCCAATTCTTCATGCCTTCGGCAATTTCAGTCGCCATTTCACGCCCTACGGCTTCTCCATGACTGGCTGCTTTGGCAATGGCCGCTTGGGCTTTTTCGCTGAGATACTCTGATTGGGCATGGGGTCCAAAAACCCACTCTCCGTAATAGGAAGAAATGCCATGTTCGTGACCGCTTTTCTTTTTAGCGGAAGATTTTGATGATGTTTTGGAGTTCATGATTGATTAATTGATTGATTAGAACAACAACACAAAGATGGGGGCATTTCTAGTGAAAATGGATTGAAAATATCCCCACAGTGATTCACAATAACTGCAATTATTCACAGGCTTTTCACATCAGGATAGCCGGGTAAAAAAAACTTACCTTCGCTAATCCAAACCATGGGACATCACCGCATCGACAAACTGAGTGGAGCTGGGCTATTGATCACACTGGGGATCATTTACGGCGACATTGGAACCTCTCCCCTTTATGTAATGACGGCCATCATTGGCCAATCTCAAATCAGCGAACTGTTGGTACTGGGCGGGCTTTCAGCCGTATTCTGGACCCTCACGCTCCAAACGACCGTGAAGTACATCATACTCACGCTCAGGGCCGATAACAAAGGCGAGGGAGGAATTTTCGCCCTTTTCAGTTTGTTGCGTCGAAGATTCCCCTATTTGGTTGTTGGCACCATGATCGGTGGCGCCATGTTGTTGGCAGACGGCATCATCACCCCGCCGCTTTCGGTATCGTCAGCCATTGAAGGCTTGCGCATCCTGAATCCCGATATTCCTACAGTTCCCATTGTCATTGGCATTCTAACGGCTTTATTCATGATGCAACGGGCGGGAACCTCAACTGTGGGCAAATTCTTTGGTCCCATCATGACCATCTGGTTCGGAACCTTGGCTGTGTTGGGCTTTGGAGCTCTGTTGGAAAATCCTGGTGTATTGCGAGCCATCAACCCCATGTATGCCTACCAATTGGTGAGCAGCAGCAAAGATGCCTTCTTGGTTTTGGGGGCTGTGTTCCTGTGTACCACGGGTGCAGAAGCCTTGTACAGCGATTTGGGCCACTGCGGCAAAAAGAACATTCGCATCTCTTGGATATTTGTCAAGACTGCACTGCTGCTGAACTATTTCGGCCAAGGTGCTTGGCTCTTGGCTCGCCAAGGACAAACCTTGGGAGAGCAGCGTCCCTTTTTCGAATTGATGCCTGAATGGTTTTTACCCTTGGGTATCGCCATTGCCGCTGCCGCGGCCATCATCGCATCTCAAGCCCTGATTTCAGGTTCTTTCACCTTGGTATCGGAAGCCATTCGCCTACACATGATGCCGCGCTTCACGGTTAAATTCCCTTCTGACATCAAGGGCCAGATTTACATACCCATCATCAATACCGCGATGCTCATTGGCTGCTTGGCCGTGGTCTTGATTTTCCAAGAGAGCTCGGCCATGGAAGCCGCTTATGGATTGGCCATTACCATCGACATGATGATGACCAGCATATTGCTTTTTTATTTCCTGCGCATTCGCGAGTGGAACTTCTTCCTGCTGGTGCCCATGATGCTGGTTTTCTTGTCCATCGAAACGGCATTTTTGATTGCCAACTTGAGCAAATTCTCGCAAGGCGGATACTTCACCTTCATCATTGGAACCTTCTACATCGGCATCATGTATATCACCCTTAGGGGTGGTAAAATAAAAGGAGCCACGGTGAAAACCGAAAATCTACGCAACCTGAAAAGCAAATTGAAAGGATTGAGCCGCGACACAACCCTACCCAAGTTTGCTACGCATTTGGTATACTTGTCGAAAGTCAAAGGCGAAGAAGAAGTAGAGTCAACTCTTTTGTATTCCATCTTGCACAAGCGCCCCAAGCGTGCAGACTTTTATTGGTTTGTACACGTAGAGGTTTCAGATGAGCCTTATACCCGCGAATATCAAGTCAACATCATTGAAAAGAATGACATCATCAAGGTGCGTTTTCGATTGGGCTTTCGCATTCAGCAAAAGATCAACTTGTATTTGAAACAGGTGATTGAAGAACTCGTCAGCAGCGGAGAAATCGACCTCGACCCCCATTACCATGCTTTCCAAGAGAAGGGATACATCGGCGATTTTCGATTTGTTCTGATTGAAGAAGAAATGAGCCAAGAAAACGAAATGCCTTTGCTCGATAGTTTGGTCATGCGCTTGTATGGATTCACCAAAATGTTCGCCGGCCGACCTGAAAAATGGTTTGGACTCGATGGGTCTTCGGTGACCCACGAATTGGTACCTGTTGTCATCAAACCCATTCAAGAAACCAAGCTACAACGAAAACCCCTGTAACGTGAATTTCAAATCCCTCTATTTGATTGGCTTGAGCACGGTTGCCGGTTCCTTGTGGAGCCAACAAGCGTCTGATGCCCTGTTTGATAAAAAACTGCGCCCAAATGCGCCGCAGATGAATCGGTTTAGCCCCGACGAATCTTCGTTTCTCAATGTAAAAAACGCCGGCGATGCTTGGTTCATATACCGCAGCTCCATTCAAACTGGCGATAGCTTGGACCTGGTTTTCAACAGCGCGAATTACCAAGCCCAATTTCCAGAATCTTGGAAAGGCAAAATGCCTAGAGAAACCTTTGAATTGAGCGAAGATGGTCGTTTTCTGATCGTCCAATATGCTTCTGAAGCGATCTATCGCCACAGCCGCTCGGTTTTGTGTTTTGTGGTAGACCTGAAGCAAGAAAAACTCACCTTGATTCCCTCTCGTCTGCGCTACCCTACCCTCGACCCAACCGGAACGCGTTTGGCTTATGTCAAAGACAACAACCTGTGCATATTCGATTTGGCTCAACAGAGCGAGACTTTGGTTACCCAAGACGGAGCCTTCAATCGCATCATAAACGGCGCAGTTGACTGGGTTTATGAAGAAGAATTCTCCATGAGCCAAGGATTCGCATGGAGCCCCAGCGGTCGATACATCTCTTTTTATCGCTTCGACGAAAGCGCGGTTCGACAGTTTGGAATGGACGAATACCATAAAAGCAGCTACCCCGATCGCACGGAGTGGAAATACCCCAAGGCAGGCGAAGACAACGCTCAAGTTCAAATTGGACTTTTCGATACCAAGACTTCCCAAACGCATTTCCCTGCATTGGGCTCAGAAAACGACCAGTACTTACCCCGCATGCAATGGGGTGCCTCAGATGAGCTGCTCAGTGTTCAGCGATTGAACCGTTGGCAGAACCACTGGGAATTGCTGGGAATTGATCCGGGCAATCCGCAGCAAATTCGTTTGCTCACCGAAGAGCACGATGAGGCCTATGTAGACATTCACGACAATTTGTATTTCCTGCCCCACATCGATGGCAAGGCTTCTCAACAGTTGATTTACAGTTCAGAAAAAAGCGGGTATCACCATTTGTATTTGCTGAATTACCAAACGGGCAAAGAACAAGCCTTGACCTTTGGCATGAGCGAAGTTGGGCGCGTTATGGCATACAATGCCGAGCGAAACGAACTTTTCTACACCTCGATTGACAATGCCTTGGAGGATGTTCTGATGGCGGTTTCCCTGCCAGCCAAAAAAGGTCAATACGTTGCTGGCAAAACCCGGTTGGTGAGCCACTTTTCTTACCAGTGGACCGGTTCTTCCATTGAGCGTCAATACGCCAATGAAGGGAGCGAGCCGAATCGCGGTTCCCATTACATTTCCATGGGTCCAAAAGGACGTTACTACTACGATGGCTTTAGCAATTTGAGCGAAACTCCCATTTACGCCTGGAGCCTCAACAGCGTAGATGGATCTTTCGTAAAAGAACTCGAGCACAACGATACTTGGACCCAAGCCATGATTCAATGGGGACTTGGACGTGTCGCATTTGATCAGGTTCCAGGTGCAGACGGCACTCCTTTGAATCGGTACACGATTTATCCGCCTGAGTTTGACCCCTCCCAACAGTACCCCGTTTTGATGTTCTGCTATGGCGGGCCCGGGGCCAACACCGTTAAAAATGCATACGGCAGCCGAAACTTCTTGTGGCATCAATACCTAGCTAAGCAGGGTTACATTGTCAGCAGCACCGACAACCGAGGCACTGGTCGCCGCGGCGCTGCCTTCAAGAAGTCGACCTACCTAAAGTTGGGAGAATTGGAATGCAAAGATCAAACAGCCGTGGCTGAATGGTGGAAAGCCCAATCGTATGTAAACCCTGAGCGCATTGGCATCTGGGGATGGTCATTCGGCGGTTACTTGTCTAGCCTTTGCCTGAGCAAGAGCCCAGAAACTTTTTCCATGGCCATTGCCGTGGCACCGGTTACCCACTGGAAATACTACGACAACATTTACACCGAGCGCTACTTGCGTCGACCCATGGACAATCCCGATGGCTACGAACAAAACTCCCCATTGAATTTTGCCCATCAAATTACCGGAAAGTACTTGATCGTGCACGGAACAGCAGATGACAACGTTCATTTTCAGAACAGCGTTGAAATGGTGAATGCCCTGATTGCGGGTGGAATTGATTTCGACAGCGAATATTACCCCAATCGCAACCACAGCATTGGAGATGCTACCGCCAGCAAACATTTGTTTAACCGCCTCACGGCATTTGTATTGGAGAACTTATAATCATGACCCTTCAAATTGGACAACCCGCTCCCAACTTTAGCGCCCTAAACCAACACGGCAATACTCTAGCATTGGCTGACTTTGCAGGGAAAAAGCTCGTGTTGTATTTCTACCCTAAAGATGATACCCCCGGTTGCACAGCCGAAGCTTGCAGCTTGCGCGATCACTACAGCCGCGTTTTAAACAAAGGATACGCCATTCTAGGAGTAAGCCCAGACAATAGCGCCAAACATCTTAAATTCATTCAGAAATACGACTTGCCTTTTGACCTGTTGGCTGATACCGACCAAGCCGTAGCCAACGCCTACGGCGTATGGGTAGAAAAAAGCATGTACGGTCGTCAGTATATGGGCATTGCCCGTACCACCTTCTTGATTGACGAGAAAGGCATTTTGACAGACATCATCAGCAATGTCAATACCAAAGCCCACGCCGAACAAATTCTCGAGGCCTGATACATGGAACAATTTGGCGGAAGCATAGGGGTTCTAGGGAATGGCAGTTGGGCGACAGCCTTGGTTAAAATTCTATCTGAGAACTCCCAAAGACCAGTGGCTTGGTACATGAGGGATGAAACGGCCGTTGAGCACATCCAGCAGTTTCACCACAACCCCAAGTATCTGTCAGATGTTGAAATACATCCAGAACGGGTTCAAGCCAGCAGCGATTTGCAGTCTGTATTGGACCAATGCCAGACCATCATATTGGCCATTCCCTCTGCTTTTTTGCACCAAAGCTTGGAGCAAGCGCACTTGGATATCTCTAAGTTTTATGTTTCGGCTATCAAGGGTATTGAGCCCCATAGTCGAAAGGTAATGGCCGAATACCTGCAACAGACCCATGGTATTCCCGATGAACATATTGGGCTTATCAGCGGTCCTTGCCATGCCGAAGAAGTGGCGCTCGAAAAACTGAGTTACCTCACCGTTTCCAGCCACAACACAGCCTTTTGTTTCTGGTTTGCCCAGCAGCTTCGCTGCCGCTACATACACGTCAAAGAAACCCAAGATCTACTTGGGGCCGAATACGCCGCAGTTTTGAAAAACATTTACGCCATTGGCGCTGGCATCGCGCATGGCCTAGGGTATGGCGACAATTTTCAAGCCGTCTTTGTGTCTGCTGCGATTCGGGAAATGAAAGCCTTCCTCAACGAGGTGCATTTGGGCGATCGAGACATCAAAGACCCAGCCTACTTGGGAGATCTCTTGGTGACAGCCTATTCTCAATACAGCCGAAACCGACGATTTGGCAATTTGCTCGGTCGAGGCCTGAATGTCAAGCAGGCTCAATCTGAAATGAGCATGGTGGCTGAAGGCTATTATGCCACTGAATTGGTGCACTTATTGGCTGAGTCCATGGACTTTCACATGCCCCTGGTTGAAGCCGTGTATGAGGTTGCCTATAAAGGTGCTTCTGCTCGGCGCATTTTTAGGGAATTGGCGGCTCAACACATTGCTTAATTTAAGGCCAAGGACAAACTATTCTGGATTTGAATTGTAAGGCATATTCATGAGTTTCAAAATTTACACCCGGGCCGGCGATGACGGCAACACTAGCCTTTTGGGAGGCGGTCGAGTACCCAAACACCATCTGCGCGTAGAGGGCTACGGAACAGTCGACGAACTCAACAGTCACTTGGGAGTTATACGTGCCTTCATTCAGGGAAGCGCCGAGGAAAAATTGCTTGCACAAGTGCAGAATAACCTATTCACCTTGGGCAGCACACTGGCCTGCTCGCCTGGTTCTTCGACGGGTTTCTTGCCTGAGTTCAACCCTGATGATATCCAAGCCTTGGAAAGCGAAATTGATCGCCTTACCGCGGCATTGCCTGAATTGAAAAACTTCATACTCCCAGGAGCCTCTCAAGCCGGGTCCTTCGCTCATGTGGCTCGAACCGTTTGCCGCAGGGCCGAGCGCTTGGTGGTTCACCTTTCCCAATTGGAAGAAGTACAACCCTTTGTTGTGACCTATCTGAATCGCTTGAGCGACTACCTTTTCACCTTGGCCCGCCACTTGGACAACCAAAATGGAGGCACAGAAATCATTTGGAAACCCCGCTAACCGGGAATGACAGAATCAGAAGCCATAGCCACTTTTCAAAGTTACCTGGAAAAGCAGGCCGCGGTTTCCAAGCAAGAATTCGAACGTTTCGCTTCGTTCATTCACGTTATACAAATACCCAAGGGCCGAATCTTAGTTGATCCCAACAAGGAGCGCTCTCAGGTCTATTTTGTAGCCAAAGGCTTGTTGCGCTTGTTCGCCACTGATTCAGAAGGAAAAGAGCACATGCTCTCTTTTGCTGCTGAAAATTGGTGGATCGGAGACCGAAACAATCCCAGTTTGGACAAACCTGCCGAATTGTTCATAGATGCGTATGAAGATTCTGTCATACTCGAGTTGGGCACTCGTTTTTTCGAGGGGGCCTCTGAACAAAGCCCAGCGTTTCGAAGCTTCAATGAACGCTTGATGCTGAGGCACATGAACAAACTCTATCAACGCGTGTATAGTTTGATTGGCACCAATGCCAAGCAGCGTTACGAAGAATTTTTGCGCACTTATCCCAACTTGGCACAGCGACTTCCCCAGACCCTCATCGCCTCGTATTTGGGCATGACCCCAGAAAGCCTGAGTCGCATTCGCAAAGAAATGGCCCAGTTGAAAAACTGAACCGGATTTCTTGATGTAAGTCAATGCAAGGGCTATGAAACCTGCTTTTTCTTCGCATCAGAAAACTTAAATCTCATCAATCTGTTTACTAAACACATGAAAAAAATCAATTTCTTGGCAAGTCTCGTAGCTCTGATTGGGCTTGCCGCTTGCGGTTCTAACGCTAACTCAGGAGAAGCCACTGACATCAATTCCGATTCAGGTGCTCAATTCGCAGTCAATGTAGAAGCATCTACTGTGGCTTGGACAGGCACCAAAGTCGTGGGCATGGGCATGCATGCCGGAACCTTTGGCATTCAGTCAGGTTCTTTCACCGTAAAAGAGGGTCAAGTAGTTGGCGGTTCATTTGTATTGGATTTGAACAACATCGTTTGCACCGATACTGCCTCATGGATGAACGAAGAATTGAAAGGCAAATTGGTAGGCCACTTGAAAGATACTTCTTTCTTGTTCGTTGCTGAGTTCCCAACTGCCACTTTTGAAATTGCTAACGTAGTCGCTCTCGACAGCGCCGATGCCAATGGAAATTCGCATACCGTTACTGGAAACTTGACTTTGCGCGGCGAAACCCGCAGCATCAGCTTCCCCGCCAAAATGGAAGTAAGCGAGACCTCTGTTCACGCGGTAGGTCAAGCAGTCATCAACCGTTTGGATTTCGGCATCAACTACGACAAAGAGAAAATGAGTTTGACTGAGAAACTCAAAGCCACCGTTCAAAACGGTATCGTGGGCGAGAATGTCACTATTGACATGGACTTGACCGCTTCAGCTCAGTAATTTTTCCATTATTTCCTATTGAAAAAAGCCCCGGCCATGGCCGGGGCTTTTTGTGCTTTAAGGGACTTAGGAATTTACGCGTATCGATTGCCCACCCAAACAAAGCGCCGATTGACGTAATTGGCATCGGCGAAGGTGGCATTGCCACTGGGGTTACCGCCAGTAACGTGAAAGTCACTGAAAGCCGCATGTTGGTTCACAAAGGCAGCTCCCGTAAAATTGAAACTCACAGGAGTAAAGGCGGCATTCATGGTCTCTTCAACCTGCTGAGCGAAACTAGAATCGGTGGTATAGCATTGGCTGGTGATGGCCCCCAACTCTCGAGCTGACTCGGCGGCCAAAGACAAAGCCTCTTCCCGATCGCTGCAGCGAATCACAAACAAGGCCGGCCCGAAGCATTCTTGCTTCCAACGAGCGGTTTCGGCTGCCTCTACGACTACTACCGCTGGACTTAGCGTGCGGGCGTCACTGAATTCAGGGTTTGAGACCACCTCGCTTGGGCATTGAACGCCCGCTTGTTCATTCAGAGCTTGAACGCGTGCCGCGGTAGCCTCATTTTGAATGGCACCCAATGTAAAGGGGCCCATCTTGGGATTTTCAGCCAGGCCTTTAACGGCCTCAGCAATTCCTTGAGCAACCTCATCGAAGTTCAGGTGGCCTTCGGCGGTCGCGATTCCCTGGGCAGGAACGAAAATATTCTGAGGAGCCGTGCACATTTGACCGCTGTACAAACTAGCCGCAAAAGCGATGTTGCCAAAAACCGCAGCGGGATTCTGGACCGACTCCAAAACAATTCCATTGACACCGGCTTTTTCGGTAAAAACCGTCTTTCCTGGCAACGATTCAATGTATTCTCCAAAATGCGAGCTACCGGTGTAATCGATCAACTGCACAGCCGCATGTTCGGCCAAGCCCTTGGTAACAGGCGCTTCAGGCGTATCAACAGCCAATTGCACAGTATAAGGATCCAAACCGGCCGCTTCAAACACCTTTTGCATTTCACCCACCACCTGGGCAATGGGCAGAATGCTCTTGGGGTGGGGTTTTACAATGCTCGCGTTTCCACACACCAAATTGGCAAACAGGCCGGGCACGGTATTCCAAGTAGGGAACGTACTACAGCCAATCACCAATCCTAGCCCGCGGGGAATGGGCTTGTAGGTTTTCTTCAAGGTCAGATCAAACTTACCCATGGGCTTCACGAAATCAACCGATTCAGCGTAGCGAGTCAGCTCTTGATAACCCATCACCATGGCTTCCATGGCGCGATCGTTCGCGTGGGGACCACTGGCTTGAAAAGCCATCATATAGCCCTGGCCAGTGGTATGCATGGTAGAAACAGCTAGATCAAAAAAGCGTTCTTGAATGCGGTACAAACATTGGGTCAATACTTCCACGCGCTGCATGGGCGTGGTTTTGGCCCATGTACGCTGTGCTGCAGTGGCTCTTTGTATGAGCTGCTCATTGTCAAACTGCGGATATCGAATCCCCAAGCCCGTCATCAGGTACGGCGACACTTCGCTTCCTACCCAGGCGCTGGCTCCTTCTGATTTCAATTCTTGAAAATCCTGATTCAACAAACGCGCAAAATCGTCTTGGGCCTTCTCGGTACCGCCTTCGCCATAAGCGCGAGGGGATTCAGGAAACGCCGTGTAATAATTGCGATGCTGCAGGGCCGAAATACCCTCTTCGATCAAGGTTTGTGCTGATTTCATGGTCTTTGATAAAATTTATGCTTGGCCGGTTTGACCACCAAAAGAAAAAGGAACCGTGCTGGGCATGGCTTGCATCTCTTCAATGTTGATGTCACCAAAGTGCTCTTCGTATTTGTGTACGTTTTCTCCGAGTGCCATCAGCAAACGCTTGGCATGCTGAGGGGCTAAGACAATGCGACTTTTCACTTTGCCCTTGGGAACCCCGGGCATCATGCGAATAAAGTCCAAAACGAATTCGCTTTGGCTATGGGTAATGATGGCAAAATTCGAATATGTGCCTTCGGCAATTTCTTCACTCAACTCAATATCCAAGGATGGACCTTGGGGCTTTTCGTTCGTATTCATGGGCTTCAAAGGTACTTTATTTCGCGGCGATGACCGAAATCTCAACCAAGGCATCTTTGGGCAATCGAGCCACTTCTACAGTCTCTCGAGCCGGGAAAGCCGAACCTTCTGGAAATGCATGGGCGTATACTGCATTCACGGCAGGGAAGTCATTCATGTCTTTTAAAAAAATGCTGGTCTTTGCCACGTCGCCCCATGTCAGGCCGCAGTGATCGAGCAAAATTTGAATGTTCTTCATGACCTGACGGGTTTGGGCCTCTACATCGCCTTCGCCTACCATGGTACCGCTATCGGCATCCAAGGCAATTTGACCCGAAAAATACCAAGTGTTCCCTACGCGTCTTCCCTGGCTGTAAGGGCCAATGGGAGCCGGCGCTTTCTCGTTAAAAATGACTTCATTCATGCTATTTACGTTAAATTTGATTGATTTTTCAGAATTACCCCAACCCCATGAGAATCGGAATAACAGGCTCAGAGAAAGCACTAAAAGAATGGCAGTCAAGATTAGACGCCCCGTCTTCGTTTGCATACCTGCAAGATACGCAGGAGCCCATCGATTGCCACATTCTCATCGATTTGGATTTTGACCAACATACAGAGCGATTGCTGAAATACTCTCAGTATCCAAATACCTTGTTCTTGCTCAATGCGGTTACCTGTACGTTGGAGGCGGCATTTGCTCAACATCATTTGCATCATCAAGACCAACAGATGATTGGCATCAACGCTTGGCCCGTTTGTTTTCAGCGTCCCCTGTTGGAAGCATGCAATCCCTTCGAAATTGACATCACTCCCGCTCAATGGTCAGCTTTGGGATTTGAAGGCGCTCGTTATTGCGATTCACGCATCGGGTTGATTACCCCTCGCCTGCTGTGCATGATCATCAACGAGGCCTTTTATACGGTTCAAGAAGGAACGGCTCAACCAGCCGCCATAGATACAGCCATGAAATTGGGAACCAATTACCCCAAAGGGCCCTTCGAATGGTTGCAAATTTGGGGGATCGATCGAGTTTATACGCTTTTAGAAGCCTTGTACCTCGACACCCACGAAGAGCGCTATAAAATGGCCGCATCGTTGAAGCAGGCCTGGCTTAAGCAGCACATAGGCTAATTCCTTCATCCCTCCTCACTCATGTAAGGCTTATTTAAAACAGAAAGCCCAGGCACTGGGCCTGGGCTAACTGCACTATTCAGTTGATGAAAACTATTACTGTATGGTGATTTTCTGCGTTGCGCTGTGGCTTTCTGATGCTACACGGATCAGGTAAACACCAGGTGTCAATCCAGCAGCTTGCACTTGAATCAAACCGTTATTGTCAGCCGTCTGGCTCCAAACACGCTGACCGCTCAGGTTGGTCAACCCCATGTTCACGATGGAACCGAAATCAGGAGTCAAGGCCACTTGGAATTCTCCATTGGATGGGTTCGGGAATACGCCCAATCCCATTTTGGCCAATCCTTCAGCAGCCGAACGATTCATGACAAACTCTTTGGTTTGGGTACACTCACAGCCTGTCTGACGAACCTTGGCACGCATGGTAATGGTGTAGGCTCCGTCGTCAACAAAGTTGTGTTGAACCGCTGCATTCTTGTCAGCACTGTACAACTTTCCACCGCCTTCAAATACCCAGGTATAGTCGACGTTGTCTTGACCACCGGCATTTCCGCTACCGTCAATGGGCTCTACCTTGACACCGAAGAATCCAAATTCATAATCGGTGCTGGCGGTAAAGTCACAGGTGCGAGGGGCTTCGTTGATGGTCACACGCTGGGTCAAAGAATCGGCGCATCCGCCTTTGATGTAAGCATACAAGGTCACGTTGTACGAAGTAGTTTGAATGACATTGTAAGTCTTGCTGGGATCAGACGAAACCGAAGCGGTATTGTCTCCAAAATCCCAAGCGTAACTGATCTCACCCTGAGGCCAGGTGGTATTGTTGACAAATACGACGGCATCACCTGCGCAAACATCACCTGCGGTAAAGTTGGCTTTGGGCTGAGTCAATACTGACAAGTCCTTGGTGATGGTCTGGCTGCAGCCGTTGTCCAAAGTCACAGTGAAGGTAACCGTCTTGGGACCCAAGGCCGTCCAATTTTTGCTGGGGGATTTAGCCGTAGACGTAGTTCCATCACCGAAATCCCAAGCGTAATTGGCTACCGTACCGGCAACGTCAGCAGTGGTATTGGTGAATTCAGTAGGAGTCAAAGAACATGCGGCGGTATTCGTGAAGCTGGCTTTGGGAGATTCACGAACCTCGATTTCCTTTACCATGGAATCCTTGCATCCGAATTCGCTGGTGGCCACCAATTTCACGTTTTTCTTACCAGGGCTAGAGAACTGGTGCTCAGCGTCCAACTCAGTTGAAACCGAACCGTTGTCGTCAAAATCCCAGTAGCTACCCACCATGCCGCTCGCAATGCTTGATTTGTTAGCAAAAGCGAAGGCATCGTTGTCGCAGATTCCCTCAACCAAAGACCAGTTGGCCTTGGGACGATCAAACTGATACACACGCTGAGTCAACTCGGCTACGCAACCATTCAAGTCAGCCTTCAAGGTTACGCTGTAAGTACCGGCTTTGGCATACTTGTGTTTGGGGTTGCTGGCTGTGCTGGTAGAACCATCGCCAAAGGCCCAAGACCAGGTAGCCGTTGCAGGGGTTGTCTTGTTGGTAAACTCCAAATTTTCGCCCTCACAGGCATTCTTCTTATCAAAGGCTACTGTAGGAATGGCATTCACCTCTACCGACTGAGTGTCGTAGAATACAAAACCATAGGGCAAGGTCTTAGCAGTCAACACCACATCGTAAGAGCCAGAAGCGGGGAACTGGAATACAGGCTCAGGAGCATTGGAAGTGTCAGCAGCCGTACCGGTGCCGAAGTTCCAGAAAAACTCCATGCCTCCACTCTTAACCGAACTCTTATTTTCAAACAATACCGCATCTCCATCGCAAATTTTTGCAGGGAATACGAAGTCTGGAGTGATGGAAGGATAAATCAACACATCGCGCTTGATGACAGTATCGCAACCGTTGTTCAAGTCAGAGATTTTCACAAACCAGGTTACCGTTTGATCTTCCAAACTGGCATCTGAAGTCACAAAAGACATTTGCAAATCAGAAGTTCCAGAAGGAGCCACGATAGAGGTCGTACCGGTCAAATCATTGCCCATTTCATCTTGGGCATAGCTTGAGGCAGTCCAATCGGTTCCGTAACCTGAATTGCTCATGCCGCGAGGGGCTGTCAAGTCAAAAATGATGGGGTTATTGATAACGGTCACATCAAAAGGACGACCCTTTTGGTATTTGGCTTGGGTTCCAGTTCCGACACTGGCAATCTCACTGCCACCTGGAGCTGGCTTTACAAACACAGATTGAGCGAACGAATCGTTGGAAGAATTATCATCACCCAACAAATGAATCAAAATATCGTTGTTGCCCCATTCGTTGAGTTTCAGCTTGGCACCCAACAGAGTAGAAGCCGTATCGTTGGCTGGAATATACACATTGGCTTCAGCCAAGGTTTCCTTGCCATTGACATTGAATACAACTGGAATGTCATAGGCGGTATCGCTGAATCTATTTTTCAGGCGAATCACCACCTCGAATTCAGACCCAGAACAAACGGTATCTCCCAAGGATGGGTAGAATGAAATATCATCCATCGCAATGTCCATATAGCCTTCAACTGCGCCATGGTCACTCTTAATGGGGTTGCGAGTTTCATTCAAAACGTCTTTGGTATTCCAGTTTACAGAAGTTACCCCATTCTGGTTTTTGAATTGACCCGAAGCGAAGTCACCAGAAGCAGGATCAGCAAACTTAGGATCAACGAACTGGGCATTCTGCTCGTGTCCAGAGGCCTCGTAAGCAGTCCATGAAGAATAGGTACCTTGGGTATTGCGCCAGCCATATGAGGTCGTATTGGCGTCGGGTTTGTACCAGTAGCTGTTGTTGCTGTATTCCTTGATTTGACCGTTGTTGTTAGCATGAACGTGAAACTCAATTTGGTCTCCACCTTCAGCATACAAGAGATTACCCACCCAATACTGGTTATTGCTGTATGAGTAATAGTTGTAAATAGGCCAATTGTAATAACCGCCAGAGGAGTAGTCTGACATTTTATTGTAAATGGTATTCTGGCGAATGTCCCAACGGTTACCAGTACTGTAGCTCGAATACAGATACATACCGAAGACATCATAACGGTATGATGTCACGTTGTGCACCAAGTTGGATTGATTCTCCAAGCCATAGGCGTAATAAGAGAAAATACCCGCAGCGTCAGAGTTCCCACCCCGAATGTAACTCACGCGGTTTCTGCGAATCTTGTGGTTGCCGTAGAAAATGTACATACCCACAGCATAACTGTTTTTAGCGGTGTTGGAGTCGATAACATTGTCATCTACGGTGATGGTATAACTGCTTGATGGATACGAATAGCAATACAAGCCCATGCAAGCTGAACTCGAGGTGTTACCGCTTACGCGGTTTCCGCTAACCGAGGTTGTATAATATCCATACAAGTGATAGATACCGTAAAAACCTCCACCCGTTGATTCGTTGTAAACGATGGTGTTGTTATTGGATATGTAGTTATCGTGGTAATACATGCGGTAGATACCATAAAACGTGCTGCCCGATTTATTATTGGCGATGGTGTTTCCGCTCGTACTGGTGTTGCGAGCGTAATAGTACATGTAGATTCCGTAGAAGGTACTGCTATTGCTATTTCCGCTCCAAGAATTCTTTTCAACCTTGGAATTTTGCGCATAATAATAGGCGTACAAGCCATAGAAAGTGCTACTCACGCTGTTGTTGTCCCAGTGGTTGTTGTTGATATTGGCGTACTCCAAATAGTAGTAATTGTAGATACCGTAAAAAGTACTCGAAACGGAATTGTTTGAGAAACTGTTACCACTCATGGTCAAATACCGAGGGTAATAGTAAGCATAAACAGCATACATGGAACCGCTAACGCTGTTGTTGTCCAGCTTGTTGTTTTGCAAATTCCAATAGTAACAGTAATAATAAGGCATCAAGCCATAAAAGGTGCTGGTATTCAACTTACTAAAGTCATTCGCATGAGCCGAAACATAGTAAGAGTAGTAACCATAAATACCGTAACGTGTAGTACGGGTAGTTTGGCCACTAAAATCATTATTAATGATAGAATCACCCGATGCGTAATACACGAAAGCACCGTACTGGTACCACTTTTCAATTTTGTTATTCTTGATGACGTTCTTACCGTTGGTGCTGCTGGAATAGTAGCTGAGGTTGTTGGTAATTGAGAACGCGCGTCCGGGACCGTAGGAACCCGAAGACTTCATGGTGTTGTTCTCAATTCGGTTGTAACGTCCTGTCCAAGAATAAGTAGAGCTGGTGTAACCCGTTGTTGAAGGTGCAAAAGCTACATAAGTACCATTTGAGGAAGCGCTACTTCTGTTGGTGTATTCCAATACACTGTTGATGATGCGGTTGTACTCACTCTCGTTGTTGAAGCGAATGATGTTCGTACCGGTTGAAGTTGAAGTGTGCAACATTTTCAACCCATCAATGGTTACGTAATCGGCTCCGTTGAACAAAATGGCATCGGTAGATCCTGAATAGGAATACGAGTATCCATTGCCGTCGATGGTGATGGTATTGGTTTTACTCGCTCCACTGATTGCATTGAAGGTGGTCGTACTCGAAGAGGATACGTTGCTAACCAACTTGGCCGAGACTGCCCCCGAAACTCCGTTCGAAGACAACGCCGAAGCAAATGCAGCCAGGGTCGAGTAGTTCCCTCCCGAACCGATGGTGTAGGATCCGCTCAATTGGGCCCAAGCAGCCAGGGGCGAACCCACGAATAACCCAACCGCCAATAGGCGAGTCAGGTACTTGTTTTTAATAATTGTACTGTAGTGTTTCATCATAGACAATAAGGTTAGTGGCCAAATTATAGATTTATTTAACACAATACAAGTTTTTAATTATTTTTTACAAGAAGACTAAAAAAAAGAACCCCAGCCTTTTGGGCCGGGGTTCCAAGAATCTAAAAACCTATTTCTGTTAATCGACCAAGGTCAATTTCTGAGAAGCTGAGTTTGACTCGCTGATAGCAGCTACGGTGTAAACTCCCGCAGACAAGTGAGACAAATTCAAGCTCAACAAGCCGTTATTGGCCGCGGTTTGTTGCCAAACCACTTGACCTTGGGCATTGCGAACCAAAACTTGAATCTCTTGACCAAAGTTCTCGCTCAAGGCCATTTGAACTTGGCCCTCGCTGGGGTTGGGGTAGATACCCATGCCCACCGTTGCCAAACCTTCTGCAGCCGCACGGTTCATGACGATGTCTTTGCTCACGGTGCACTCGCAACCCGTTTGACGAACCTTAGCACGCATGGTGATGGTGTAAGAACCGTCGTCTTGGAAGTTGTGCTGTACAGCGGCATTTTTGTCTGCGCTGTTCAACTTTCCACCGCCTTCAAACACCCAAGTGTAATCTACGTTGTCCTGGCCACCAACGTTACCGTTGCCGTCAACAGGCTCAACGCTTACCCCGTAATATCCGAAGCTGTAGTCAGTGCTAGCCACGAAGTCGCAGGTGCGAGGAGCTTCGTTGATGGTAACTCGCTGTGTCAGTGAATCGGCGCATCCGCCTTTGATGTAAGCATACAGAGTAACGTTGTAAGAGGTAGTCTGAACTACGCTGTAGCTCTTGCTAGGATCGCTGCTGGTCGAAGTGGTGTTGTCACCGAAATCCCAGCTGTAGCTGATCTCACCTTGAGGCCAAGTTGTGTTGTTCACAAAGATGACAGCATCGCCGGCGCACACATCGCTGGCCGTAAAGCTAGCTTTGGGCTGAGTCAATACATTCACATCTTTGGTAATGGTCTGTGAGCAGCCGTTGTCCAAGCTTACGGTCAATACGATGGTTTTGGGACCCAAAGAAGACCAGTTCTTCGTGGGAGACTTGGCGGTTGAAGTAGTTCCATCACCGAAGTTCCAAGCATAATTGGCTACCGTACCGGCTACATCGGGAGTGGTGTTGGTAAACGCAGTGGGGGTCAATGAACAGGCCGCAGTTGCTGTGTACGAAGCCTTGGGAGACTCGCGCACGACTACCGCTTTGGTAGCACTGTCACGGCAACCGAATTCGCTGATGCTCACCAATTTCACATTCTTAGTACCGGCAGAGGCAAAGGTGTAAGAAGGATTTTCATCGGTAGAAACGGAACCGTTGTCATCAAAATCCCAGTAACTACCGGCCAAACCGCTGCTGATGCTTGACTTGTTGCCAAATTCGAATGCATCGTTGTCGCAGGTACCGCTGATCAAGTTCCAATTGGCTTTGGGCTTATCGAACTGATATACGCGTTGGGTCAAAGTAGCCACACAACCGTTCAAGTTGGAAGTCAAGGTTACGTTGTATGTACCAGCCTTCGCATACTTATGGGTGGGGTTTGCAGCTGTAGAAGTATTGCCATCTCCAAAGGCCCACGTGCTGTTGGCAGAAGCAGGAGTTGTTTTGTTGGTAAAGCTCAAGGATTCGCCTTCACAAGCATTCTTCTTGTCGAACGCAACTGCAGGAATGGCATTCACCTCAACCTCTTGGGTATCGTAGAATTCAAAACCGTATGGCAGGGTCTTAGCCGTCAAAATCACCTTGTATTTGCCAGAGGCAGGGAATTGGAATACAGGCTCAGGAGCATTCGAAGTGTCGGCAGCATTTCCAGTGCCGAAGTTCCAGAAGAACTCCATTCCACCGCTTTTCACCGTTGAGGTATTCTCGAACAAGACGGCATCACCGTTGCAAATCTTAGCGGGGAATTTGAAGCCAGGCACGATGCTGGGGTAGATGAATACATTGCGCTTGATAACGGTATCGCAACCATTCGCCAAATCGCTGATTTTTAAATATACGGTAATGGTGCTGTCTTCGTATGACTTGTTGGAAGTCATGAACTGCAATTCACCATCGGTTGAACCCGAAGGGGCCGTAAAGCTAGCGCCGGTTACCGCTACACCACCTTCAGAAATGGCATAGGCCGAGGCCGTCCAGGCTGAGCCATAACCGCTGTTGCTCATGCCGCGAGGAGCATTCACATCATAGATTACAGCATTTTTCAAAATGGTCAAATCGCGAGGCGTTCCACGGAAATAACGAGCCTGAGTGGGCTTGCTAGATGCCATGAAATCAGAACCACCGGGTGCGGGTTTTACAAATACACGGCGAGTGGCTGAATCGTTTTTGCTGTTGTCATCGCCATCCAAGTGCACGATGACGGTATTTTCACCCCACTCGTTGAGTTTGAGTTTGGTTTGCAAGGTGTAAGAAGCAGAATCGCCAGGAGCAATGCTCACTGCGGCAGAAGCCATGGTTACAATTCCGTTCACGTTAAACGCTACAGGAATGTCTGCAGCTGTATCGATGAACAGGTTGCCAATCTTTACGGTAACCGTGTACTCAGAACCTGAGCAAACGGTATCGCTCAAAGCAGGGCTGAAACTCAAGCTTTGCAATTGCAAATCCAAATACCCTTCAATAGCACCGCGGTCAGACTTGGGTTGGGCACGCTTTACTTTGTACAAGTCGGTAGCAGAAGCTACACCTGCATCAACGGTATTCTGGTTTTTGAATTGACCTGAAGCGAACTTATCAGCATTGGCATTTTCAAAACGAGGATCGAGGAACAATTCGCGCTTACCGAACCCAGAGGCCGCATAAGCCGCCCATGAGCTATAAGAACCTTGTGGGTTTTGCCAGCTGTACGAAGCCGTGTTGGCATCAGGCTTGGTAAACCAGGTATTGTCGCTGTACTGGGTAATGCTACCGTTGTTGTTGATGTGGTACTGAGGAGTGATTTGATCTCCCCCTTCGCAATACACAATGTTTCCAATCCACTTCTGGTTGTTCGACAAGGTGTATCCGTTGTGAATGCCGTAGTTAATGTAGCCCCCTGAGTTGTAGTTGGCCATTTTGTTGTAGATGGTGTTTTGGCGAACGTTCCATCCGTTACCACCGGTATAAGAACTGTTGTACAAATAGAAACCATACACGTCATAGTATTTTGATGTTATATGAGCCACCAAGTTGGACTCCAAATTCAAGCCCATCGCGTAGTACGAGAAAATACCAGCAGCATCAGAACCTGCACCTCGGTTGTTGGTTACATGGTTGCGGCGAATGTTGTGGTCACCATAGTAGATATACATACCCACGGTGTAAGAGTTTTGTGCCAAATTGGAGTCAATGCTGTTGTCTTCCACGTTGATGACATAACCTGTAGTGGGGTAAGCATAACCCGCAATACCAATCAGAGCTGAACTGGATGTATTGCTGCGAATGATGTTGCGGCTGATCTCTACGTTGTAATAACCGTAGATGTTGTAAATACCGTACAAAGCAGACGCCTGTGAAACGTTATTGGTAATGACGTTGTCGTTGGTCTTGTAATAATCGTGGTAGTAACCGCGGTAAATGCAATACATGGCAGAATAAGCCGTATTGTTTGATACCTTGTTCTTGCTTACGCTGGTGCGGTATGCGTAGTAGTAAATGTATGTACCGTAGAAGGTGCTACCGGTTGTGGTATTGCCAGAAATCGAATTCTCCTCAATTTTCTCGTCCATGCCGTAGTAGTAGGCATACAAACCATAGAAGGTGCTAGAGCACTTATTGCCATCAATGGTGTTTTTGATGAAGCTACCGTTTGACAAGTAATAATAGTTGTACAAACCGTAGAAGGTGCTGCTCGATGAGTTTTTGTCGATGTGGTTGTTGGAAATGGTACAATACTGAGGGTAGTAGTATGCATACATACCGTAGAAGGTGCTGCTACTGCTGTTGCTGCTAATGCTGTTGTTATCCCAAGTGGAATACATGGGGTAGTAATACGCATAGAAACCGTAGAACGTAGAACCCGAGTTTTTGTCGATGGTGTTGTTCTTGATGTTCGTGTAGTAGTTGTAGTAGTAGTTGTAGATACCAATGAAGGTGCTGCTGGTTTTGTTGTTATCGATCTTGTTACCATCGATGTTCCAATAGTAGCAGTAGTAGTAAGGAGCAATGCCGTAGAAGGTTGAGGT
>Ga0222714_10000649_pt1 | contig 39869 bp, 60 predicted proteins | sample C33_3DmetaG_FD_165048 | JGI IMG/M metagenome (GOLD analysis project Ga0222714, IMG submission 165048) | Estuarine water microbial communities from San Francisco Bay, California, United States - C33_3D | ecosystem: Environmental > Aquatic > Marine > Unclassified | place: USA: California...
TGTTAGCGGCAAAGTCGATCGTGTCTAGTCCCGTGCCGCCATCGACAACAGGCTCCAGCCCATCACCAGCAGGATCAGCAGCAACGACAGGAGGGTGATCGGGATCATTCGGCCAGATGGGGTATGCGGTGCCGGTAATGTACGCCGCTAAATCCGGGGTGTCATTAGTCGTGCCGATATGCAGCACCTTTTCGTTAGCGGCCAGACGGACGGATTCGCGCCATGCCTTCCACTCGGCATCCATTGCAGTGCCGTTGTCCGCTTCACGCACCACCTGCCAGTCAGTTGGGGTTAGCAGGCTGTTAGCGGTTTGACGGGTATTGCCAATCCAAAGCTTGACCAGTTCGGCGTGATCTTTGGGGATCAGCTTGCCGTCAGCGTCATAGCCCCAGTAGAAGAGTTGGTCCCAAGTCGGCGGGTCGGGGACTTCGACGATGCCGATGGCTTGCTTTTCAGCGAGCGTCGATAATCTCAGCCAATTTGCGGGGTAAGAAATACCCGCATGGGAAAATGCCTTGTCTAGGGGTAGCCGTTGGCCGTCTAAAAGAAACATGGTCCTAGGTGCGTGGTTTTAGGTTAGCCCGATCAGCGTGCGCGGGCGTATAAACGACTCATGGATTGGGCTGTGCTCTAGCGTACTTAAATGGATCGCCAGTGGTCGTGATGCTGTAGCTGTAAGTGCTGACGTTTTGGTTGTAGGTCGTGCTGGTGGTTCTGATCTTAAATCCGTTGCTTAGCTTGTCAGCATGAGTGCCAAATGTGACTGCATTTCCGCCAACGGTCATCGCAGTGGGAACACCGTTTAAGTAGACAAAAGGACCATCGGCCACGCCATTGCCTGTGTATGTGCCGCTGGTGGTGATGGTTGTGCTGGGCAGGTTTGCCGTACAGAGCGCCTTGAAGCCGCTGGGGGCCGTGTAGGCGAAGGGGCGTTGGCCGAAGTTGGCAGTAATGCTGCTCTGCCCCGACCCGCCTGAATTATCCTCCACATAGGGGAACATACCCTCGGCGAAGGTGAATCCAGTTACACTGCCATTAGCAACACCGTTTTTATAGAAATAAATGGCCCCGTTATCACGGTCTACAGCAATGCCGCACACATCGCCAACATTGATGCTTGATCCATTAGTCTTGGTCCCGGTACTCGAGAAAACCGTGCCCCCTATTCCTCCGCCCAAGAAGTAAATCTCCGCATAAGCACTGGTAGACCTGTTCTGGTACGATCCACTAATCGGCTTGGTTATACCGGCAAACGCAATATCGATGGATGGCAGTGTCGTCGATGTAACTACAATCTCCCAGTACCATTTACCAGATGACGGAATTGCAATCGTGCCAAATACAGCCCCACCTCCAGCAGAACCAGCCGTGACTACATCAAGGTTTCCATTTGATAATGTCGAACTGTTGAAGTTAGATAGCGGGTTCCAAGTGCAGTAATTCCCCCGCACCTGCCCGCCACTTCCCGTATCAACCTCGCTGCCGTTAGTGGGAACGTCTACGAGGCTGTCGTTGCCTGCACCAGCGGTGACAGAGAGGTTGTTCACCGTCCAATCATTGCTGCCTGCAGCGTCGTAACCCAGTGCGGCATTACTGCTGTTATCGCTGAAGTCGAGGTGGAAACCGTTGGTGCCGTAGCTGCCGGTGTATTCAATCGGTTGCCAGATGCCGTTGTCGTCGAACTCACCAAAGTCGGTGGGGTCTAGCGCTTGGCCGTCGATGAAGTGGATGTCGGCCAGGTAGCCGTCGAAATAGTACGGCGAGCCTGTTCCTTCCCATCCAATTCGGTGCAAAACATTTCTATTAAAGCCTAAGTCGTAGTTGAGACTTGGGTAAGTTGCCGTGCTAAATGCCGTAACCTGGACTCCGTTAATGAACAGTCGAGCCCTGTTAGATGCTGAACCCTGCGTGGTATCTACAGAAAACACAAGATGAAACCAGGCAGAGGGATCCCTGAATACCTGAGAAGTAATCAGCATTAGCTGAGTTGTATCACTAGAATCCCTGTCCCAGATCATAAAAACATCGCTACTAGTGAATGTTGCTCTAAAGAAATCGCCAGCACCATCGGCGCGGCAGATAAATAAGAACTCTTCAATGCCAAGTTTCCACCGCTTCACCCACCCCGCCCAGGTCCACGTCTTGCGGTTGCCAGCAGATGCAGGGGTGCGGTTGAGATATGCCGAATCGGCTGAGTTGAACCGAACGCTCCTGTCAATGGTGTAGCCCGTTGGCGCTGCCGCAGCGCTCTGAAGCAGCAGCAGATTCGCGTTACCAGGAATTGCCATTGATCAGGAGATGTTGGTGATCAGAGTAGCTGCAATGTCAGTGCTGGTTCTCACTGTGTAGACCAACACGTCAACAGCACTTGCAGTCGTTGTCAGCGTAGGTGCGGTGCCACCAGAGAACGACCAATACGACCCAAATGCCAATGTCCGGCTTCCGGTGCCGTCCTGCGAAATAAAAATTGCGCCACTTGCACCAGCAGTCAGGTTGGTCGGGTTAGCCAATGTCCGGTTGCCGCCCAAGGTGACGCTGAAGTTATTCGCCAAGCTGAAATCTGGCGTGATCGTCGCACCATCCGTCAACGCGGAAATCGCACCACGCTGTTGGGCGGTAAAGGTCTGAACCGCAGATAGACCAGCCAGGGTGGTTGTGGCGTCGGGCAAAGTAACCGTGCGGTCTGCAGTCGGCTCACATGCCAGCGTCAACTCGTAGTCGTCAGCCGTAGTGCCCTCAAGGACAACAGAGCCGTTGAAGGTGGCCGTGCCAGCAACAGTCAGCGTGCCATCAAGCGTCGTGTTGCCCGTGACATCCAGCGTGCCGGGAATATCAACGTTGCTGGTCCACTCAACACCCGTACCACCGGCATCCGTCTGGAGCAGTTGACGGGCAGCGCCGTCGGCAAGCTTGCTAACAGCAATCTCAGCAGTGGCGCTGATGTCTGCGTTGGCGATCGTGCCATCGGCAATCATCGTGCTGGTCACCGTGCCGGTGTCACCCGTTGTGACGACAGTGCCAGTTACATCCGGGAAGGTAATGGTGCGATCCGCCGTGGGATCCACAACATCCAGGAAGGTTTCAAAGTCGTTAGCCGAAGTGCCCTCAAAGGCAAAACTTCCGCTGGTGCCAATCAGTAGTTCACCAGTGATGGTGCCGCCGCCTGCGCCAAGCTTTTCGCTATCGACTTCCTCAATTGCCGTCTGGACGTTGGTGGCCGAGATATTGCCGGCAGGCGAGAAGCTGACGTTGCTTGCAACCTGTGCCGTAACGGTCTGGGAAACGTCGATCTCAGTCCAGGCCGAGCCGTTGGAAAGGATGATGTCCGGCGGGCTCAGTGCAACGTTGGGGGCATTGCCGCTGGTGATCGTGCCAGCTTCCGAAACCACTAAGTAGTAACGGTTGTTAGCCGTGGCGGCTGCAGGCAAAGGGTTACCGACAACAAGGCCGACAGCCGTACCTTCAGCCGTGACCGAAGCAACAAGACCAGTGCCGCCACCAGCGGATGCGTCAAACGTTCCAGCAAAAACAATCTCACCGACCGAGATGCCGATGGGCTGGAAGACGTTGCCGTCCCAGAGGAACAGGTCGCGGGACAGCGGGTTGAAGAAGAACTGACCGATGTGGTCAGCGGTGGGCTGGTTTTCGCCAATCTTGGAGACGGCGTAGTTGGCCAGCTTGCTGCCGGGAACTGTATTAGTGCCAAGGCGGGCAACATCTAGGGTGCCGCTGGTCAGCAGTGCGGCGCTGTGGTTTGGAAGGTCAGCATCGGCAAGAGCTGCGCCAGAGCTGACGTGGCCTTGGCCGTCAATCGTGACCTTGGTGTAGGTGCCGGCAGTAGCAGAGTTGATGTGATTGAGGTTGCCCGAACCATCAACAGAAAGACCGGTGCCGGGAATAACGGCGCCCTTTGCAGAGCCCGTGGCGGCAGGCAGGTCACTGCTGATAACAGTGCGGCCATTGGTAACGAGACCCTTGGCGTTGTAGGTGACTAGGCCGTAGGTGACGTTGGCGGCTACGTCGTTGTCAATCTCCAGGACGGCCCCGTCCATGCGGAGACCTTCGCCGTTAATAGCGACGCCGCCGCGAGCGCTTGTTGTCGGGGCGGGAAGGTCGTCACCAGTAATGGTGCGGTAGCTAACGGCGCCAGCAGAAGCAGCCGGACCAGCAAGGAATTGAGCAGCGGCTGTCGTGTTATCCAGCGTTGCGCTGACAGTTACGTCGTTGCCGCTAGTAGTAACAACGATGTTGATCGTGCCCGCCGTGCTGCCGACAACGGAGCCGACAGAACCAGCAGCCTTAAAGCTGACCCAGGCGCTGCCATCCCAGATGTAGGCGTTGTCGTCGTCGGTGTCGAGAGCAATCTGACCAATAAATGCGCCAGAGGCAGGCAGGGTGGTGACCAGATCGACGGTGGATTCGTCGCCCAGCTTTGCTGCGGTAACAGCGTCGTCTTGAATCTTGGCTGTGGTTACAGCGTCAGTCGCCAGAGAAGCGGCAACAATTGAACCCGAGCCAAACAGGATCTTGGCGCTTGGGATTGTGGCATCCGCAATCAGCGTGGTGGCGTTACCCACCATGTCGGTCACGGTGATCTTTTTGGTCTCACTCGCAGAGACATCAACGATCGGCAGCAGGTCACCGCTGGCTAAATTCGCCCCCGCAAGAGCTGTTAGTTCGCTAATCCGAAGGTCAGCCATACCGCCTAAGCCGACAGAGCACTGTTACCAACTAGCTTAGCCGGCTCAAGCAATGTCTTCCTGCAACAGTGATGCTGTTGAATTTTGCTCCAGGCGAATATCACCGGCATCTTCTTGCAGCACCTTGTTTGAAGGCGTCGTCTTGGCAAGCAGGCGGATTGGGCCAGTAGTCACAAAATCGGCGCTGACTTCAACCGCGTTTTCTGGTGAAAAATTGACGCCAGCTTGGGTAATTAAGCCTTCAACTTCGTACCAAATTTCGTCGTCAATTGACGTGCCATCGCCAATCTCGTTGCCGACCTTCAGATAAAACTTGCTGCCAAACTTGGAGCCAACCTCTGTGCGGACGGCAAGCTGCAATAAGTAATGAGCAGATTCCGCGCTGGATTGTTTGGCGTAGGACGGCAGGTACTCCCAGTAAGCGCGGAAAGTCCCACTGCCGCTGATGAGGCTGGAATACTGCGACCGGAACTCATCGCCAAGAGCTGTAACGTCAACTGCTTCGCGGTTTGTATTTAACTCGAAATATGTGCACTGCGCCAGGATGTGCGGGATCAAATTAGATACCCGAACTGCAATCGGGATGTCGCGTGCAATCGAAGTCAGCACAATGGCCTGACTCTGCAAACCCTCGATCGATTTATCAAAGGTGTCGTAAAGGCGAATGCCGCCCAGTTCATCAACATTGATGTACCAGTGGCCAGCATCTTGGACAGTGCCGACACCCCAGCCGGTTGCATCTACAAAGTCAAGATCAGTGCCGTCAGTGGTGCGAATTTCTAGTTGATCGCCGCTGTGGAGAAAGCCGGAATCAAAATCAAAACTGAAGCGGCGGCGGCTGACATTAACGTCGCCGGGATTGACCACAGAGGTCTTTTCGGCAAGCTCGGAGCTACGCCGTAATTCGACCAGACCGTAACTGCCGAGATAGACGCTCATTACAAGGTTGCGGTGGTCAGAGCACCAGTGGCTTGGAAGTTGATTTGAGCTGAGACGACTTCACCGACTGAAGCGCCAATGCTGACGCTGGTGATGTAGGCCGTCAAAGTTACGTCGTTGTTGCCTTGGTCGCTAGTAAGACGCAAAGTAAGACTCACCGTGTCGCTGGTGGTGACGTTGCCGGTTCGTACCAGCTTGCGCAGCAGTGTGCTTGCGTCGTTGGTGTTATCTGCATCGACGTAGTACAGCAGGCTGGCGCTGCCGCTAAAGCTTTGGACGCCCGGCACATAGTTGCGCTGATTGTCGCCAAGGGTTGTTGTCTCCAGAGTTTCTAGGTCAGCCTGGAGCGTCCAGTTGGTCACCTTGACCAAGGTGTCGGAGCCCAGAAGCAGGCGTCCGTCGCGTCCGGTAAAAATCTGGGCCATGACTTTAGTTTAGAGAACGCCGACGAGCTTGACTTGGACGCTGCTAACTCCAGGGCGAACAGCGGTGATTCGCGGTGCTTCGGCATAACGCCAAGCATTTGAACCGGTTACGTCGATTGAACTGCTAGTGCCGCCCCAGCCTGTCCGCACGTTGCTTGGGACAGTAAATGTCTGGTATGTGCCTTGTACTTCGTCGAAGTGAGTTACGAACAGGCCGGCATTTGCGTCGGTGATGTTGTCGTAGTTCAGCTCCAGCGTCATGTTGGTGCGCTGGTTGCCGTAAAGGACGCGAACCTCAGCGCCGGATTGGGCCTTGAAGGTTTTGATCGGATAGTTGCCGGGGTCAAAGTTCCGCCCGGTTGGTTGGAGAGTTGGAAAGGCCATCAGGAGTCAACCAAGAACAGAGCGGAGTTGGTAACGTCTTGCGCAATCAGGCTGCGGAATTGTTCATCGCAAGGGAACTCCGTAGCAGTGATTTGAACGTTGCCTTCAGCATCCAGCGTAAGTTGCTCCACCATGTAGACATTCTGAGCGGTAACCGAGTTTGAGACGGTAAACACGCTGTCAAATAGCGCTGACTCCTGCACCAAACCATTGGCAACGTTCATCACGCCTTCACTGACATCCTCAGAGCCGGATTTGTAGTACAGAACGTTGTAGCTGCCGTCCGCAAAGGTAGTGGCGCTAGTGATGACGCCAGTTGCGCTGATGCTGCCGTTTTGCGCAGAGCTATAAGGATTGGCTTCGGTGACGACGCGGATGTAATCGCCGGGTGCCAGGTCAATGCCGTATGGCGATGTCTTGAAGGTGATGTTGTGGGTGATGCGGCGGCGAATTGACATGAAGAACCGCCCGACCAGCTCAGCGTGAGCACGGCTGGTGCAGTATTGCGTCATGTCGAACTGTTCCAAGGGATCTTCACTGCTGGTGCCATCGTTCCAGCGCATGACGATGTTCTTTTCCTCTGGCAGCTGGTTTTCGCGTTCTTGGCGGAAGCGCAGCATTGCCTGGAAGTCTTTGCGCTCTTCGGCGGAGATGTAGTTCAGCTCGAAGCTGTCTTCGTAAATGTTGCCGGCAGTGAAAAGCTGTTTGATGGTGACGGCATCAGTGCTGATATTTCCGCTTGGCGTATTGGGCAGAGCAGGCACCAGAGCAAAGCGGCCATCCATGATTGCAAAGTTGCACAGCATGAACGGGGCTGTGTCAGCGATGAACTGGCGGACGTTTACTGCGCCTGAAATTGCGCCATCGAAGAACAAGCCGTTTGTTTTGAGGAAGCGAGCTGTGCTGACAAAGCTGTCGGTGTTGATTAGCGGGGCGTTGTCTACGGACATGCCAAGTAGGTCGCCAACACCAGCCACCCGGTCGGTCAGCAAGTAATAGACGAGATCGCAGAACAGGTTGCTGGCAACGACTTGGGAGGATTCGTCTGGGTGGAAACGCTTGACCGGAATGCCGTCCTTAAGCCAGAAGCGCAGTTGATCCAGTGCAGTGAAGTTGCGGGAAGCTTTAAGTGCCAAGCCCGCAATGGTCATGTTGGTGTACTCGGGAACTTGGTCATTGCTGGCAATTTCGTTGACGTAAACAACGGTGTGCTCAGGGCTGTTGGCGTTCGACTTTTCAACCAAGCTGCCGTACAGGCTTAGGTCGCCGTACATGCTTTGTTGCTCGAAGGTACGACCCTCGTACTCGTAGGTTTCGGTTATGCGCAGGCCACGGGATTCAATAACAAAGCGTGCGCCAACTTGGCTGCCGGGTCTGCGGAAAGGGTTGTTGCTATCGACGGTCAGCAAATAATCGAAAGTGTCGCCCAGTTGCCATTCACTAGACACGTAGTTGGTGTCTTCAGAAACGACGATTGTTGGGGCGCTCCAGAAGCGGGTTTGACCACTCCAATGGCCCTCGACGTATTGAACACGGCTGGTAAGGAGCAGGCGGATGCCGTCGCCACGAATGTTGGTGGTGTCGAGTGTGAAGGTGCGGGTGGTGCCGATGTCGTAGTTGCGGGCCGGGCCGAACATCTCTTCGTACCAGGCTTGGCTGCGACCTTGGACTGCATCAACCGAAATAACACCGGTTACGCGGCGGCGCTGACTGATGTTGTTAAACACCGGACTGCTAGGAGGTTCGCGGAACGGGTTGCTGCTCTGGACCGAGAAGGTAACGAGGTATTCGCTAAGGATGTCCCAGTTGGTCGAGCTTTCAATGATGGTTTCCTGCTGAATCAACCAGACATGGCTTTGTGCTGAAAAATGAGGCTCAGGAAATTCGTGCTTCTGAAGCGTGTAGCGGACTTTGTACCACCGACCGCCGGATACGTTATGGGTGTATTCGAACGTGGCTTGAGCGCCCGCGCCACCGGGATAGTTCTGGGCTGAGCCAATGCCTGCGCGGTTACTGAGCTCCCAAGTAAATGACCCGTTGCGGCCTTCGATGTAGCCAAAGCTGGGGTCGGTGACCCAATCAAGAAACTCGCTCGCTGAAATCCGGGTTTCGGCGCCTTGCTCGTCCGGCAGCAACGTGACAATGCCAACGCTTGTGGGACGGTCGTTTACAACCGTGCGGTCTTGGTAAGTGGCAAGGTTGCGGAACTCTGAGTTCTGCTGGATTTCCAGCTTGGTGACAGTCGTGCCAGTGCTGACAACCTTGAAGGTGCCGTAAGCAGTCGTGTAGTTGGCGCTGAGAACTTGGCGCTCAGAAGCAACGTTGGTAGAGCCGCCATGGTGCAGATACCAGAACTCCGCGTCGTCGGGGGAATGGCGGCCAATGTCTGCGCCATTTTTGGGGATGAACTGGAACTCGTACTGGCGCTCATCAGGATGCACCAGGCGGATGAAGTTGTACTGATCGACAGGCTGACTGCCGATGATGCAGAACTGTTCGCCCAGCGGTTGCCAGATGTACTCGTTGCCGGAAGGATCTAAGCCGGCGGGACGCAGGAAGATCGTGAATAGTGAAGCTCGCTTGATATACGAATTGATCGTGCCTGTTTGGACGGTGACCCGTGCGTTGTCCAGCGCCACGAGCTGTTGAGGGCTCATGATTGTCTGGAAGTTGCAAAGTCCGTTCAGCCGTTGGAATACGTTGCTGCGGATTCCGATTTCGGTGACTTCACAGGGGCGGGTGTTACGGACAGTTGCTTTGGCAAAACGGGTTAGCGGCCACCAAGCCACGCCGCAGTTGTATCTCTCAATTGAGCTGTTATCAGAAACGTAATCAGCACGGAGCATGTGCTGGGATACCAGGCCGATGTCATTGACTGCGGGCGCATTTACGTCAATGCACTTCAGCTCAACAACCTGGTCTTGTTTATCTTCAATTTTCCAGATAGCGCGGCTGCGTTTGATGACCTGCCAAGTGGTGCGGCCAATCATGAATAGCTCGCCAACTTGCAAAGCGTCGTCAGCGTTATTGCGGAGTTCTGTAACCGCGTCATTGATGTCCTGGACGCTTACTTCTCGGTCAGTGCCTTTGTAGTAATTCTCTGGAATGTTGTTGTGGGCAATGGTGAACTCGATTACGTCGCCAACATTGACGGTGCGGATCGCTTTACCTTCGTTGTCAGTAACACCAACGCCGTTTAGCGAGGTAATGCCCATGCGGCGGCTGTAGTTGCGGCCAATGCCGCTCATGCCGTCATCAGCGATTACTCCGTAGTTCTGATCATTTCTAAGTTCGTCGTCAGTAAGCCCCGCTTGACCAGCAATCTTTACGCGCTGGTAAATGTTGTTGAGGCCAGGATCCAGCTTGATGAAATCGGTGTCGGGATCTCTGGGGATTGAGACGACAGTCCAGTTGATGCGGTAGTGTGCACCATTGCCAATAGCGCTGTAGCAACCAAACTCGGCGTTGTTGCTGAGGCTGTGCGCTGCGCAGAATGCTGCTTCGTTATCGCTAACTCGCGTGGGGCAGCTGTAGATGTCGTCGAAATTTTCGGGGTCGCCAGCGTCTAAAGTGCCGCGTGTTCCGTAGGTCAGATTGACGCCACGCATCCGGTTGAAGCCGGAAGTAGTCGTGTTGCGCTTCCAATAGAACGCAAAGGTTTGGTTGTAGATCGCGTCGAGCGAACCATTGCCTAAGAAGATTCCCTGAAGAGCAGGCGGCGGATCAATCCCGTCGGGCGGAATGCCTTCACCAACGCCTTGTTCGCCAACAACAAACAGCAGCTTTACGCCTTGCTGGCGCCCGTAGCTGAACATGCGGGACCACACCAGTTTTGGGGTGACCAACATGCCGCCGGTGGTTCCAGTCCATTTGCCGAAAATGATCGGGATTGGATCGCCGTAATTGGCGAGTTCGACCTGGCTGTCAAAGCCGTATGTAGGACTAAACCGTTGACCGCCGAGAATGCTGTCTAGCGCTAACTGGCTGCTACCAAGTCCGCCACGGTTTTGTTGTGCAGAAAGCTGCGGGGCACGAGGCTTGGGGGCAAGAAAAAACGATAATGCGGTTGATGCTAGGCCAATTACAAGGCTGGCAATTGCAATGATCTCAGCGCCTGTATTTTGAACGTCTGGAATATGTGCGTATTCGGCAGGACGCAGTTTTGCGCGGCGTTGGACTTCCTGTACGAAATAGCGATATTCCTGTTCTGTTAAACCGGCAAGTTCTATTAAATGCTTTTCATACGGAAGCAGATTGGATCGGAAAATGCTCGTGCCGGAGCCCAGGCGACCTTGTTCAGATGCCGGTTGATGTAAAGGATTCCGGTCTGCCATGTCACCGCAAATGCCCAGTTCGATTCCCTGAGCAGCAAGATGTCACCATCGTACTCGGGCTGTTGAATACGGCGACCCCAGCCCAAAATGTCTCGAATGATTTGCCGCCGGGGCGCTGTGTACCAGTCGGGATTGAACGGCGGGGTTTCGATCTTTAGCCGCTCCAGCACTACATAAACCAGATGGATGCAGTCGATTTCGGCATCTGTGCCGTCGGCACCAAGGCGGTATGGACGCCCGATTAGATCACTGCAGTCGGACACCGGCTGTGCTCGGGATGTTGCCAATCAGGCGTTGGGTTAGGCGGCGTTGCGGTACGTCCGAGCCAACAGCGTCCAGCACTGTATTCAGCGTCAAATCCAGCTCGGCTTCTTTCCAGCGGCCACTGGCCACCATGCCGTAATACTGGTGCATCTGCGTAAAGCTGGTGCGGTCGGCTGGATCCAGCAGCATCACGCGGACATGAGCAATCCAGCGGTTATCTAGGGCTTCGACGGCCCAGTTGCGGCTGAGTGCGTTGTTGGGCAGGATCAGGGAAGCGTCAGTGTTGTCGCCGCTGCGGTTGACCGTGACGCCCGAGAAGCCAAACGGCAGAAAGCCATACTGCTCGCCGCTGTAGGTGATGGTTTCGCTGATAAAGAAGTTCTGGAACCGTTGGCGAACAATCCCGTTATCACTGAAGGTGATGAAGTTGCCGATCGCTAGTTCCATTACATCCCAAGCCGCTTACGGGTGCTGGTGGACATCTGAAGCCTACGCAGGGTGCGCTGTTCGCCTTGGGCGGCGCCTTGTTGGGCAGCTTGCTGCATACCAGTCTGGAACTGATCGGCGGTGACGTAATCCACGCTATTGATGCGTTCAACGGTGTAGCGCACGTCGATGGCAGCAGGTGCTGCGGTTGCGGTGCCGCCCATTCCGCCTTCGCCGCCGCCAGATGGGATAACGGCAGAACCACGGGCGCCAGCTGCGTAGCGATTCATGGCGCCGCGCATTTTGCTTTGAGGAATGACGTATTCCGGTTCGCCGCCTTCACCAATCAACGCATTGGTTGGACCTGTGACAAAGCCGCCTTCAGCAAATACGCCGCTCGGGAACATCTTGCCGGGGGATAAGGCGCCTTTACCCGATAAACCTTTACCGGCATCTGAGAGGTCTTTTTGGAAGCCACCAGCCCCGCTAAGTGCATTAAATATGGTTTGCAGAATGATCAATGTCATTTGCTTGGCAATGATTTCAAGCGCCATGCTGATAAACGCTTCGCCAATCTTTTTGAAGGCATCACTAAGGGCTTCCCGAACCGATTTAGAGCCAGTAATTACTTCGCCAAATGCAGTGCTAAATGCATCGCCAATGGCGGTGGCACCAGTAACGATTGCCTGAGTCGCCAACTTGATTGGATTCAGTTGGTCCTGAAGATCAGTGATTGCCTTGCCGATACCGCCAGCGATGGTGTCTTGGCCCTCAACGCCAAAATCCATGCCTTTGATGATTTCATCCGTCAGCTCTTGGGCTTTCTTGACTTGCTTTTCAAGTTCTTCGGTCTGAAGTTCAAGCAGCTCAAGCCTGCGGATTTCATCGTTGATTTGACTCAAATTGATCTGCTGCTCGGTATTCTTCAGCTCCGCGATTTGTTCGGCACGATCTTGATAGTCGTATTGGATTTGAAGACGCTTGCGCTCGATCTCTGAGGTTTCACCAATCAGAACGGCTTGACGCGAGAACTGAGTGAATAACTGGTTGCCGGTCTGCAGTGAACGCGCCAGTTCATCAGCAAGCTTTTTGGCTTCATTTGCCGTCTTTTTAGCGCCATCACCATTCGTTCCACCAAGCAGCGGAGGAGGGTTACCCCCGGTAATCGTCGGAGCTTTTGGCGCAGCAGTAGAACGGCCACCCCTTAACTGATCAAAGATCGCCTTTTCGCGCTCGGCAATGAATTGGCCCCTGCCCTCAGCAAAAACATTAAACCTGCCAAATTTTGCCCTTGCTTCTTCAATGGCTTGGTTTCTTGCTGTTATCTCATCCTGCATCACAGTCGCATCGTTCAGCCGGTTAATGAACCGTGTGATGCCTTCAATCAGGAACTTGAATACAGGCTCGAAGAATTTACCGATGTTCTGAGCTAGTCGCTGGAAAGAATCCTGCAGTGTGCTCAACTTGCCAGCCAACGTGTCGCTTTGAGCGATGGCACCATTGGCATATTTGCCGCCAGCATCTGTCAGCTTTCTGACCGCATATTCAACAGCTTCAGCACTGATCTGACCTTTGCTTAACGCCTTCTGGAATTCGTCGCCACTGAGCTTGTATTCCTCTTTTAGAACCTTTTGCAGTGCAACCCCGCGCTCCTGGAATTGCAGAAGTTCTTCACCTTGTAAACGACCCTTGGCCTGAACCTGGCCGTAAGCAGTGACAAGACCTTGAAGTTCAGCGCCTGTTGCACCAGAAACATCAGCAAGGCGCCTAGTGGTCTCAACGACCTTTTCAGTGTCAACGCCAAAAGCCTGAAGACGCTTTGCTGATTCAATCAGTTCAGTGCTAGTAAATGGCGTGACCGCGCCAATGTCCTGCAGCTGTTTAACAATGTCCCGTGCTTTTTCGGCGCTTCCAACAAGAACTTCAAGGCTGCGGGTTTGCTTTTCAATTTCTGCTGCCTGGCCAAATACAAATTGAATTGTCCTGCTGGCCGCGTAAACACCAACAAGTCCTCTGATGACACCGCCTAAGCGATTCCCGGATTGCGCATTTTGCTCTTGAGTTTGATTTGCCTGCCTTAGAACACGCTCATAGTCAGCGATTTGTTTTGCCGCTTTTTGATATATCGCCCCACCTAGTTGAACTTTGCTTTGCACGTCTCGCAACGCGCTGATCTGAGCCTTGATTGCCTGCTCAGTGTTTCTAACCTTGGCAGCGAATACGCCTTGAACTGTTGATGCCTTGGCGAACCCGCCTTGCTGCGCCTCAACAATCGCCTTTACGGCTTTGGCTCGATCTTCTAATTTCTTGAATCCGTCTGCGGCGCCAACCGAAGTCTGCCGAATGGCCTTGAGCTGCTGCTGAACGCCGCGTGCATCAAGATTGACGGCAACATTGGCGACGACACCCACAGCACTGCCCTTGTACTAGAAGCAGTCTACCGGCGCCGTTTTAGTTGACGCTCCTGCTCTTCATTCAGTAGGTCGAAATATGTACTCCACAACATCAGCTCTTCTAACGTCACCTCACGACTCAACTGGGCCAGGCTGTAACCCAGCTCTTTGGCAACACCAAGCTGCAACAGCAGCAGATTGTCTTTTTTAAGCTCAGCCTTTAGTGCTTTTCATGTCAACCTCTTCCTCCTCAGGATTGGTGACAATGGCCAGCATCAATGCCTGCAGGTCGGCGTCCAGCACATCGTTTTTCAGCTCAGCAATCTCGCCAGCCTGAAACAGGCGTTTGCCAGTGTCATCAATAGCCTTGGTAACCAAGAGATTGAGAGCAAAGCCATTCACATCCTCACCATTGGGCATTTTCTGAGCACGTTCACGCTCAGCCATGGTCAACGGCGCTGAGTAAAACTCAAACTCTGTACCGTCAGTAAGCGTTACCACGCGCTTGATCGGCGTCAGATTTGCAGCCTTCTTCAGGCGGGCAAGAGCAGACGAGGCAGGCGCAGGCATAAAAATGGAGTCTTTGTTATCACTTTAGACATAAAAAAGCCCCCGGTGCAACCCAGGGGCCGAACATTCCAGCGGCAGCCTATCAGGCGGAGGTGCTGAAGTCGAAGGTAGGAACGCCAGCGGGGCGGAAGGTGATCTCAACCTGCTGAGCGTCGTCAGGGTTGATGTTCATGCTGGCGGTCAGGAGCACGGCGTCCATGGCGATGGAACGGCTCAGGGCTTCGCTGCTCTGCTTGTCGGTGTAGAGCTTGAAGGCACAACCAACTTGCTGACGCTGCAGCACATCTTCCACCATGCGGTTGGACAGGGCGGAATCTTCGTTGGTCACATAGACCGTGGCGGTGCCATTGCCATCAGCGAAACCAGGGATGTAAGCACGGAAGGGTGCGTATTGACCGGCGGTTTGACCGATGGTGGTCACGTCGATCTCGCTGCGGCTGATCTCGAAAGACCAGGACTGAACTTGGCCGACAGCTGCGTAATCGGCATAGGCAACCTGGAACTCGTTAGGAGCAGCAGCGGTGCCGTCGTCAGTGATAGTGATGGTTGCACCACCAGCAGAAGCAGAGACCTGCATGACGCCGGTTGCCGGGGCGTAGGCAATGACGTAATAGGTGGTAGCCAGGGAAATGCCAGCAGGCAGAGTGCCGGTGCCGGAACCCCCGGTCTGGCTATTGACTACGCTGAAAACGACAGGATCACCAACCTTGAAGTTGAGATAAGGCTCAACCGTGATCTCGTCGTCTGCAACACTGACACCAGATTCACCGAAAGTACCGGTGGTGCCAGCGGGCTTGTAATAGAGGGCGCCGGACGTACCGGACAAAACAGTGACAGCCATTGTTGTGAACGGTAAGTGGCTAAAGAGATTCTAGCTTTGCTCGTAAGCTTCAAAAGTAATGGCCACTTGCGTCTGGAAGAATCCTTCTGGCGCAGCGGGTTCAATGGTGCGCGGACCATTTGCAGCATCAAATTTTATATTTTCTAGCTGTAAACGTGAAAATAGGTCGATGCATCGCTGAGCAATGGTTAATCCTGCGCCAGGACCTTCACCGCGAGGGCTGAAAATGTTAAAAACAAGCGTGCCGTTGCGACGATCAAAACCTTCACCAGTTCCGCGGGCCGATGTGGTCAAGATGGTCATATAGGCCGAATCACCCCAGACAATGCTGGTCTGAAGCCAGCTGGCATTATTGGGCGGAGTGAACGGAACGTTCTGATAGGAAACCTGCAGGACAGGAGCCGTTGCAAACTCAGTCGCAATGCGGCCTTCGATGTCAGCGCGGATTGTGTTGAGGCTCATGATTGGCGACCAATGCGGTCCGCTTCTGAATCAACCCAAGTCTGAATGTCCTTGGCTACGCCATCAACCCAGCCATCAGGTGCCTCCCTGCTATGACCGCGTGCCAAGGGATCGGCGTAAACGAGGTTGTTGTGGACGCTGTAAACGTTGCCAGCCTTCTCAGTACCAAGCTGATAATTAACGGCATTAGGCGGCGACGCCGTCGGATAACTGCCCTCAGGTACGCCAGGAAAAGGTGCGGCGTTCTCGCCAATCGCCCAGCTTGCACGGAAACGGCCAGTATCAACAGGACTGGCGAGCTTCACACGCTTATCGGTTTCAAATACAGCAGCCTTCAGAAGTTTGTCGAACTGATCAGCTGCGTAATCACCAATGTCCCCGATTTTGATATTCCTGGCCATGTCACTCCCTCAGGAACGCTTCAAACACAATCGCTGTGTTGTCCTGTTCGATCTTGTTGACCTGCACGATCTGCATAGCGCGACCGCCAACAGTCACTTGATCTGACACCGCAGGTTCAAAGCTCAGATCGGCCGCGGCCAACGTCAGCTTCTTATCCGTGCTCTTGATCAGATCGTTGATCTCACGCTCGCGGACATCCTCAAGGACACCACGCACCGTAGAAGTTGCGACTGAAGGCGTTGCCGTGCCAGTGGTCGGGTTGTAAGCCGCGGTCGTAACACGGCGGAAGGTGACCTCGCCACCAAACTTGGTCATCAGCTTGCTAGCTGTCTTGCGTAGCGAGGTTGCAAGGGCCATCAGATCTTGTAGGCGATACAAGCTCCGTTCTGGAGCTGAATGCTGGTGAAATAACCAGTCAAGTGAGCGCCCTGGTCAATCGAAGCGCCAGCAAAACTGTTGTCAGTGATGTTGGTTGAAACGATTGCAGTGACCGTGGTGCTTTCGTAAAAGTCGATGTGGTGGAACTTGCCGGTATGGGCAACCGTGTCAGTAATCACTTCTGCGCCAATCGAGAAATCAACGTCAGAAGCGCCGCCGTGTGATTTAGCCATGATCAGATCTTGTAAGCGATGACAGCACCGCTGGCGTTCAGGGTGAAGGCAGTGAATACGCCCTGCAGTTCAAAGCCCGCGGGGAAGCCTTCGCCAACCAAGCTGTTGCCGGTGTAATTCTGAGCAGTGATCGCGGAAAAAGAAGTGTTGCCTTTGACGATCACGATCCGATTCCAGCGCCCGGTCTGGGCGTCAGTGCTGCTTACGAAATCACCGCCAATGCTGTAGGCAGGATCAATGCCTTTGTATCTGCCCATGATTAGCTCCGCTTAATGGCAAAGTTTCCAGGTCCGCTAATTCTAAGTCCAGTCAAATAACGTTCAAAGATTGGCGGGACACGATCAGCGCCAGTGGCCATGCTGCTAGCGCCAGCAGTTTCAACGTTGATGCTGCCGATCTGAACGCGCTTGTAATCCTCAAGGCCACTCAGACCAAGGCCATCCTTGTTGTTGTGCAGGTAGACGGCGAGCACAGCCTGAGCCTGCTTGATCTGATCCGGGATCTCCGTGTCAGTGAAATAGTCAGTAGTGATGCGGAAGGGGAAGCCAACCGCATAGGTATTGATGTAGGTGTCGGGTTTCCTGACGCCAGTACGCGGCCATTGCAGCGCCTGAGTATCAGTAGCCCGAGCACCTAGAAAACGTTCACGATCAAGCCGTTGAACGGCGGAATACAACGCACGATTTTTTTGATCTGTTGTGGCCGACGCCCATGCAGTCACGTCGTCGTTTTCGACCATGCCATCAATTAACGCCTGTGCATCAGCAAGGGTCAGATAGCTATTCGCGCTAGCTCCGCCAACGGTGGCGTCAATCGTGATCGCCATTTACAGGCTCCGTTTTGGGCTTAGAAGTCCGCTGCCTTTTGGGCTTTGGCTCTTCTTTGGTTTGTTCAATTTTAGGAGTGGGCTCTGCATTAGAAAAAGAGGCCCCAGCCGAAGCCGAGACCTCCGATTCACGCAGTCGCCGGAAGGCGAACATACCCATCAGGAGCTAGCGCCCTTCAGAGCAACGAAGTTCAGAACGATTGCTTCGGCCAGAGCGCCGCCAGACACGTTGCCAACAGTGATCTTGAAAGACCCTGCAGCAATGGTGTTGGCCTGCACCACATAGGCGCCAGCAGTACCGGCAGAACCGTGGTTGACCACGACAACATCAGTGGCAGACACTTCGCTGTTGGTCACGGTGAAGGTGACTTCAGCAGCATCAGCCAAAGAGGCGTTGTGCATGGTGATTTGACCCGAAGCAGCGTTCAGGGTCACGCCAGTGGACTTGCTGGTTGCTTGGGTGACAGTGCCACCAGTAGCGGGTCCAACAAGTTTCCCGGCGCTAACTTCAAACATGGAAGCCATCGTTAGTTCCTCCTATCAGTCGTAGTTGGAAGTGATGGTCGCACGCACGATTCCAATGTTCTTGGTTTCGTACACTTTCGACCAGTTGCCAACGGTGGCCAGCTGAGCGCGGGTCGGGTTGGTGGTGGTCACGCCCCACTTAGCACCCACAGGGTGATAGATGTAGTGCATGTCCACAGACATTGCATCGCTCTTGGCGAGGATGTCGCGGTCGGTTTCGGTCCGCATTGCAGCTTGCTCACCAGAGGCAACAGCGCCAGGGGTGAAGAAGTAGCAAGCGTAGTTACCACCGCTGTTGGTGACATCATCCGAAATCACAACGCGCATCCCCATGTAAGTGGGAACACGAACATCACCGAAGGAAGCAACAACGCTACCGGCGAATGCGTCAGGCTGAGCGGTGTCGGGGGTCAGGCCACCGGCAATTTCGCTAGACAGAACGTAATCAATGGACTTGCGCTCAACAAGGTCGTAGTAGCAAGCAGAGTGCATTGCCACGGTGGTCAGCTTGTCGCCTTGGTCGCCCAGAAGAGCGCGAGCCTTAGCCACTTGACGGGGGCCGAGAGCAGTGGCGCCGCTGGTATCGAAGCGCAGGGCATCGAAAGCGGGGGAGTCACCGCCGGTCAGAGCACCGAAGACACCATCAAGGGACTTCAGCAGGTCGGCTTGCTGTTGGTTGGCCAGATAGGCGCCCAGCTTTTGACCGATAGCGGCCATGGGGTCGGAACCAGCAGCCAGAGCAGCCAGGTCACGGGCCTCAAAAGCGCGACCACGGTGCAGGACCACGCCAATTTGCTTGTCGGCAGTGATCTTGCCAGGGGTCAGGCTGGAAGAATCAGACAGAACCTCCAGATCGCCAGACAGGTTGGCTTTCCAGAAAGGAACGTTGACGAAATCGCCACCATCTTCCGAAGTATTCAGCGCCTCAAGAGGCTGAACAACACCGCTGGCAAGGAATGCGTTGCGCTGGGTGGTTTGTTCAATCACATAAGGCGTAAAAATTTCGGGGATGATGACATCAGAGCGAAGAGTCGCCATGAGTCAGAACCAGAAATGTTTTACGTTGCGGGCGTAACCCATTGACGATCCGGCGTAGCCTTCGCGTCTAACACAGACATATTAAGCATTGTTCGCGGCAGCTTTCAATCGTTCGTACAGATCACGATCAGTGCGGAAGATTCGAGCCTGTTCAGTCAGGTTGAAATGCTCGCGGTCGAATGGGTTTTTGGTGCCGGGTTGAATCTCGGCGGATGCGGCCTTGGTGCCAACAGGAGCGCCAGAACCTTTGACGGCAGGCGGCTTAAACAGATAGCCACGCTCAGTCTTGAGCTTTTCAACCCACTGGCTCATGGGCACTTCGTTGTAGCCATCAACGGCCACAGGATTGCCCGATTCGTCCAGCTTCAGCTGATCACGCACTAGGCGCAAGGTGTCGTGCGGGTTATGCGCGCCTTGCTCAGCCAGGATCGCAATCACGCGGTTGTCCAGCTGATTAACGGTCAGCTTCGACTCAAGATCGCCAATCCGTTTCTTGTAATCCTCTTCACGCTCAGAGAATTGCTGGGCGTACTGCTTGAGGGCTTCGTCGTATTTGCCCTTGGATTCGAGCTCCTCCTGTTCCTTGCGGCGCTTGAACTCAACAAGCTCTTTGACATCAACGCCATCGGGGACAACAGGCGCCTTTTCCTTCTGTTCCTTCAACTTGCCGATCAGCTCGAAGTTTTTGCGTTCAAGGGCTTCAATGCTTTTCTTGAGTGCATCAAGCTCTTGATTATCCGCAGTCGGCGTAGCGTCCTGCATTTGTTCGTCGGACATGAAATACCCGTAGGGTTACAGGTGGAGTATATCTCTATTTTCAAGGGCAACAATCAGACTGATGCGGTAATCCCGCCACAGGGACAATGCGCGAGTGGAATACACCAATACGGGAGCCGTGGAATCCTGTGATTAGCCAACTACTGCGGGCGATTGACCTGCATACGCGCCAATACTTCGCCACAGGCGACAAGTGGCACGCAGAACGGGCTGACCAGCTGCGGCGTTATGTGATCGACCTGAAGGAATGGATCTTCAAGATGGAAGGCCGTTAGCGCTTTTGCCTTTGCCCTTGTGCGCTGAATCCTTCATCAGCCGACCATCGGGCATGTAGTGATAGCCCTTGGGTGCCTTCTTTTTGCCTGATTTGGCTGGTTTCTTGCCGTAAGCCATCACCATTTCACCTTATTAGCCCAGTATGCCGCCGACATTTTGCCTTTGGCGATATTTTTGGCGTGGCGCGCTTGGAACGATGCCCTTCTGGCCTTGTTGGCTTCTGATTCACCTTTTCGCGCTGGTGAGCCTTTTACGCCCTGCTGACCAAACCTAATCAGCTTTACCTCGTCGCCTTCCTTGGCCAGGACGACATGGGATTTGTTGGGATGCTTCGGCGTGCGCTTGGGCTTGTTGTAGCCCTCAAATTCTTCGCCGCGATATTTAATCGTCATCTTCGTCATCCTCCGTGCAGGTAATGACTTCTACGCCTTCAGCCAGTCTGCCCAGTAACGCACCAAGGATTTCAGGGCTGTTGGGCGTAGGAAACATGAAGCGGCCTTCAACAATGCCGTCGGCACATTTCAGGTAAGTGCAGCTGCCTTCCCAGATCCGACCTTTCATTTGCGTTTTGGCGCTGCCTTCAATTCTGACCGCTTTTTAAGGACTGGGTTACCGGTCGATTCTGATTTGATTCTGAGAACCGGATCAGATCCAGAGCCAACACGAACAACAGTGCCGCCATTGGCAGTGCGAACAGAGCCGCGCTTACCTTCTTTGCCGACGACCACGCCATAGGTGCGAGTGCCTTGATAAACCCAGCTAACACGGGAGCCAATGCCAATGGCCATCACTTCTTCTTGCGACGTTTACGGGATTTGCCAGCCTTGGAATAGGCAATGGCCGCGGCCTGTTTGGGGTCACGACCAGACTTTATTTCGCGCCTGATGTTTTCTTGAATGACCTTTTTGCTTCGGCCTTTCTTGAGTGGCATCAGTTCAAGGCGGATGCTGTCAGCCTAATCAACCCGGACCTTGCCGTAACTCCGCTGCAGTTGAGCCAGGGTGACTTCACTGCCGTCTTCGCGCACCATGCGAACCAAGGCATCCTGCGGGCCGTATTTATTGGACAACTTTCTGAAGTACGCGGCGCGGCGGTCACTGCGGAAAACATCTTTCTGATAATCCTTGCTTTGACCTTCGAGCCATTTGCCGTAAGTGACGTTGGCGGGCACTGGGCCTTCAGCTGATGCACGCTTGCCAATGCCGATCACCTTTTCAGGCGGCGTCAGTTCAAGTCCTTCGTAGTCAATGATCGGCACGGTAGTGCTGCGGCAGTTGAAATGAATAGGTGGCTGCGGTCCTTTGCCGTATTCAAATTCTTGGCCGTCAAGGCTGGCGCAGATCGCTGAAGTCCGGCTATCCAGCGTGGCGACGTAGCGATACTTCTGCGTCACGTCCTGATTAGCCTTATAGACCTGTTCACTGGCTGCATTGGCGACCTGTTGCACCGAAGTTCGTACAAGTGTCAAAACCTGATGGTCAGCAGCCTTGGTCAGTTCACCGCCAGCCAGAGCTTGTTGCCGTGCGGTCTTAGCCAACTGGCCAAAGTTCAAGCTTCCAACCATGCGCCGTGCGATTTGCGCCGTTGGCTCACCAGTCAGCAGGCCAGTGCGAACAATGACGTTGAATCGTTGCGCCTGTGCTTCGGCTAAGCCGCGGAAAGCTTTAGACACGACATCGCCGTTGGGCAAAGTTATGGCTGAGCCTTGAGCTGCGGTCAGATTGAAGCCACCAGTACCAGGCAGCGTGAAGTTCAGATCTGTTGGGTCAACCGTGGCCACAGTCGCCGCAAAGTTGGGCGCCACCTCAACAGTATTGACCACACGCTGAGCCACAACGCTTGGTTCAATGCCACGCGCACCAACCTGCCCGCCCTCAATCGCAAACTTCAGCTGTTCAGTGACAAACTCAGTTTGTAGCTCGGCCAAGCCTTGCAATTCACGCGCCACATATGCAGTGCTGCGGCCAGACCATGCATCAAGCGATTCCTTGAGCTGAGCGAGGATCACGCGCAACCGCTGGGCCTGCACTGATTGCGGGCTGACGATTCCAGCGCCTGCAGTTACTTCGCCAAGGTCAATCGCCTTTAGGTCAGCAACAGCACTGAGAATGATGTTGTTGTAGTCCCGCACGATCTGGCGAGCGACACCATTACCAAAACGGTTCAGGTCAATGGCATTGCGGTAGATATTGGCGATGGGTTGATTGGGGTCAATCCGCCGCTTGTACTGCTCAACATTGAGAAGGCGAGGCGTTACGCCAGATTGCGTCATTGCTCGTCAGCGGGGACTTCTTCTTCCATCACGTCCTCGCCAAGCAGGTTTTCAGGCCCGCCCATTTCGATAAGGCCACCAGCTTGGGTTGCTTCCAGCTCTTCCTCAACGTCAAAATCATCGCCAAGGATTTCGCCTTCGCTGAGCTGATCAAGCAAGGTCTTTTGCGTGATGGACCCAGAGGTGTAGAGCTGCAGCAGCGCCAGGATTTCCTGAGGCTCAAGGCGTGCGCCAACAAAATCACGGTTGACGAAACTGGAACCAGCCTGCGCTTGGCCAACGTAATCAGCGTGGAACTTGAGGCAGTTGTCCAGTAGATCCTGCACCTGCTGAGCAATGACCATCATGGTGCTGTCGCCCTGGCTGCGATCAATCCGCTTGGATTCAGCGGTTTCAGCGCTCATCTTTTGACCAAGGACAGCAGACAGGCCAAGCTCGTTGATTTGTTTTTCAAGCTGCTCTAGGCGGCGGTATTGAGCTTCAAAGCTCTTGCCGTCAGGCTCGATATATTCAGCGCGACCTTCAGCGGGGAAGGCAATAGCTTCGCCAGGGCCAGCGCTTACTTCCTCGGCAGATGACGGGAAGCCGTAGAACGCGAGCATGGGCACCGCGCTTACATGTAAAATGTTGTCTAAATCACTTTGAATTTGATAGGACTTGAGGTTTAGCTCTGCGATGTCTTCCATCGGCGGGCGTGACTCAAGTAGCCCAACACGGTTGGAATAGGCAACAGCAAAGGGGATGTAATCAAGGCTGGTCTGGCCTTCAGCTACTACCTCAAAATCACCGCTGTTTTCACCTTGGCGGTACAGCTGATAAGAACCAGGGCGCAGCACGCGGATTTGCTCAACGTACTTTTCGCCAAACTCACCGTCGGGGATGACGACACGTTCCATTAGGCGCAGCATGGTCAGCTGCTGAGCGCCATTGACGATCTCAGAACGCCAACCAAGGATGTCTCTTGGCGTGTACGCGCACCAGTACGGGCGAAGGCTTGCAACATCCGTGATGTTTTGGGTTTCGCTGTCATCAGCAGTTGGGAAATCAACCAACACGCCGACGTGGCCATAGCGCACAACTTTGCGCGTCAATTCATAGGTGAAAATGTTTAGATCGTTACCCTGCAAATCCACGTCAAACAGCTGTTCGCGGACTTGATCAGCAACGTTGTCGAGCTTGACGGGCTTGCGGGTCAACATGCCAGCCAGCATCCGTTCAAGGCGCTGGTAATACGGCGGGCAAACGCTGCGGGCTAAGCGGTTGTCGTAGCTCTCGTCCTGTTCGCGTGGTTCCTGCGGAAGGTAACGCCGATGCTTGCGGCGCATCCCGTAAGTGCCCTGCAGTAGATCTTCAATCAGGATCCAGTGCGGTTCTTGAACGGCCCAAGCACTATTCGGGTCCTGCACCTGAGCGGCTTGACGCACAATCGCCCGGTCGTAGTGCTTGAAACCGGTGTAAGTCATTTCTTGCGCCTAGCCATGCACAAATTCTATGGCTCTAGGTTAATCGTGATTGTTGGCTGGGCCTCCGATACCACCACACACGGCGTTCATCCTTACGGGTAGAACCGACCCAGCAAATTAGTCTGCCTCTTCAGCGTGGAAGATTTCTTCGTCTAGGGAATCAGCGGCCTCATCAAATCCTTGTTCGTAGAGCCATTGCTGAATGACAGCGAGCATGGCCGCGGCGGGTTGACTGAAATTTTGGGCGTCAAGGTCTTGGGCTGCGTCAAAAGCAGCTTCCATTTCGTGCCAGAGGTAGGTGGCCATTGAAAGTGTGCGGCAGATTCAGGGTAATCGGCATGGCAACGGTTAGTAACTGATGCGAACGGTGGCGACGCCATCAACAGGGACACCAAGACGTTGGGCAGCAGCGGCGGATAGGTCAATGCTGTTGCAATCGCAGCGGTCAGTAATTGGCACGATCAAGGATCGACCCTTGTGCGAGACGCGAACTTTGGTGCCGCATGAAAGCCAAGGGTGAGCGGCAGAGATGCCGGAATAGTGCCGGTAGGCCTGACCGCAATAGGTCGTGCGGCCATCGAACCATGGGTGATAGACGGTGGCGGTGACCGGACGGCCAGTGTGATGAGCGAAGGCTGGACCGTTAAGCAGCAGTGCTGCAGCGAAGAGAAGTCGTTTCATTGCGGCTTTGGGCGACGGGCGGCGCGGAGATTAGGAGGGATGCGCGGATTCCAGCCTTCAAGAGCTTCACAACATGCGTTTAACTCTTGGTCTGCGCCCCATCGAGCGGCGAGTGTGGCGAATCGCATCTTGACTTCAAACATGAAGGGAGCGTCCAACGCCACATCGGACCACTCCTGTACCAGCTCCGGCGGTGGGGTAATCGGGTGTTGTTGTGTCATAAGAAAAAAGCCCCCGAAGAGGCCGGGTGATCAGGATTGGATAAGTGCCAGTTCGTATTCCCAGCGGTTGTCATCAATCTGCTCAAAGGCACTGGGCTCAGCGCGAAGCAGGTTGGTCCAGCCGCGCTTGCAACCATGCTTAACGGCTGCCTTCCACAACTGGCGCAGTTCTTCAACGGTCATGACTTCCTTTTCAATTTCAGCGCCGAACTGATTGATGGTGATCAGGGTGCCTTCGGAGCCGTTGACGGTAAAAAGGAAGTTGTTTTTGCCGTTAGTCAGAGAGTGGGTTGCGATGGTCATGATCTTGCGTGTGGTGGGGTCGCCCCCTGTCCCCTAATTATGGGGTATACCCCCGGCCCCTGTCAACAGGCAAAAGAAAACCCCCGCCGAAGCGGAGGCTCTTCTGCCCTGAAATATCCCTCGGCACGCCCGCTTGAGCATGCGTGTTCCCGACTTCAATTCCTGATGACTGATATTGAAATGGACCCCGTTAGACGCAACAAAGGCGAATCGGCCGTGCTCGGGGAGAGCAGTTGTGACGGGGGTCTGGTATCACCCAGCCGTTTTCCGTCAGATCCAATCAAATGACAGCAAACGACAAGGGCCTGCCGTTGAGGTCAATATAGCCTGATTCCAGTGCCGCGGCCAACGCCCTGATGCAGTGGGTTGAACTCACGCCACACCACATACCCCAGCGCATCAACCATGTGATCGTGCCCGCCTTCCTTGTCAGGTTCGCCCTTCTCAGTCCAGCTCTGCAGCTCCAAGCACTCGATCAGCCGCGCACAACCCTGAGCCACGCTGAGCCGGACCTCGCCCTTGCCGTTTTCCAGTAGACCTTGAACAGCACTAACCCGATCACGAACGGCAGGATTTGACCGGCCCGACTGGTTGCTGAACCCGTAGCTTTCCAGGATTTGAATGTCGGTGCGGCTGGCATTGGTGCTGCGGTTGCCGCCTGAGGCGTCGGGGTACACATATATATGGTGCATCGGGTAACGCCGTTTCAACTCCTGCGCCAGGGCGTCCGTATCGTGCGCGCCGCTGATCTCATCCACCACGGTCAGCTTGTTGCCGCTGCGTACCGCGACGACTGCCGACATGTTGCCAACGTTGAAGTCAACGCCTACCCGCAACGGCTCACCGCTGAAGTCAGCCACGCTGGCCACCACATGCTTGGCACGGTCGAACCTGTCGTAAACCTGTCCCGTATTGAGATTGACCCAAAGGCCTTCTAAATACGACTTGATCAGCTGCGGCGGATAGTTCGCCATCAGGCTGTCCACAAACCCGTCAGGCAAATACGGGTTATCCATAGTGCGAGCGCGAATCAGCGCCGTGTCTTCACCAGCGTTACGGTCGAACGTGTCAAATGCCCAGCCATAACCCTCAGGCGTCGTGGCGGCATAGAACTGTTGGACATTGCCAGCACGAAGACGGGCAAGAGCCATGCGAGTGGCCTGTTCAGCAACGCGCTTATTCGCCGTGTCCGCTTCATCGAAGCCAATGGCGCAAAGGTTTTGGCCACGAATGCGGTTCCACGTCTCCATGGTGCGGAGCAGGATCGTATGGCTGCCTTCAGCGAAATGCAGCTGGTATTCCGGCAACGGGCTGACGCGGAAGTCAAACGGGATTTCCCACTCTTCCAACAGGTCATCCATCGTGCGCTGAAGGATGTCACGCAGCATTGGCGCGACGGGCTCAAACAACGCTGAGACGTAGCCAATGTTTAGGGCTGCCATGTGAACAGCCTTGGCAACGAGGCCATGGGTCTTACCAGCACCGAAGCCACAGACCAGGGCGAGCTTGCGGTGGTCGGTGTCATCACAGAAGGCGAGCTGATGCGGCAGAAGGGTTTGCCGAATGCGGGCCAGGGTTTCCTGAGCGGGCGGGCCAGTGAGCTGAGCGGTTGGCGGTTCTAGAAGATTGCCGCCAGGTGCATTAGCCAGCAGGCTCATAAATCAAAGCCGATGAGCTTGGCTTGGAGCTGGATGGAGTTGATGGCCACTTGCGTTTGGCCGCGCTTGTAGGCGGACTGTTCGTAGGTACGAAGGCGGCCTAGGGCCTCAGCTAGCCAAGCAGGGCGCGCCATATCGGCGTCCTGTTCAAGGCGAATTCTTGCGCGCTGAATATATTCATCGGCTTGACGCGCTGAACAGTTCCACTGATTCGCTGAGAATTGAACGATCTGCCCGCGTGATTGTCCTTCGGTCAAAAGACCGTAAATCGTGTCAACACGGAAGTTCACTTCGGCAGCAGTGGAGCGCGCCAAGTTTGCGGAAAAAGTTGATTGTTAACAGGATAAACCCAAATTGGTGATGTGCGTTCTTTTGAGACGCGGATGAGACAAGCGTGACTCAAATAGACGGGATGAGACTGCCGAAATCGTGTCCTGCGGCACTTGACTGGCCGGTTCGAGCTGGCTAATCTTTTTGCCGTGCATTGCCGCACATTTCCGATTTTTCCCGATCACACCCGCAAAATGCCGCTACGCGCCGACCTCCGTATTCCAGACGATTTGGCGTCTGTTGTAATGCGTCACAAACCGAGTTACCTGTCCCTGTCTGCGTTTTGCCTGCATCTAATCGCCCTAGGGGTTGACAGCAACGTTACGCTGGCGGAGCGACCGAAGGGGAGCGAAGCCTCTAACTCTTCTATTACTAGTAATAAGAAGAAAGATAAATCATTAAATAGGACGATTCCAGCTGCGCTGGAGCCCCTGTCGGGGCTGATCAACGACTTTTTTCGGGTCAAGAAGGGCAGCAAGGGTGAAGTGGCTTGGAAGCTGCTCATGACCAATCTCAGCAAGATCCGTGAGAAATACGGTGACGCCGTTGTTGCGGCTCAGCTGGAATTAGGGATCAACGGCAAGTGGGCTGGGATCACCCTTGAGCGATATGAGCAATTCGGGCGGCCTGCGTCCAAGGGCTCATCCGGCTCAGCACCGCTGATCTATCAGCCAAAACCCGATACCGACTGGGCGAACGCCGAATGAACCGCGAACAACTAATCCGGGATTTGTGGGATCAAGTGGATGACCTGCAAGCAATGCGAGAACACTGGGCCACCCTTGACGAGGACCAATGGCTTGCAGCAGCTGATCAAGTGATGGGTTATGGCGATGAAGACTGAGACACAAGCTCCGATCACATGGGATACCGCGCTGTATGAGCGGCTGTTTATTGGCTTTGCTGCGCGGAACGTTGCTGCTAGGTGGCTGCCTGAGATCTTGTGCCAGGTCAATGAAGACTGGTTCCTGCATCGGCACCGCCGCTTGGTCTACGAGGCTCTGTGCGGGCTACACACGCGGAACCGGGCTAGGGGCGCCTTTTTTACGCCCAAGGCCCTTGCAGGAGCTTCTGAGGCGCTTTGCGGTGATCCGACGGGATGGGCTGCAGAGGAGATCCAGGACTGCATGGCCGCAGAATCCGAAACCTTCATCACTGAAGCCAGCCTGAAGGCAACCTTGATCCCCGCGTGGCATGTCGCCAAGGGAAGACCGGCGGTGCGACGCGAGTTGATGCTCGCGGATGAATTACTGGGCTTAACGGCGATGCAGGGGACGCAGACGCTTGAGGATGTCTCCAATCACCTGCGCGCCGCCTGCGAGCAATGGGACAAGGCCATGCATGGGCTGCCCGACGAGAACCGGGTAACAGCCCACAGCGTCGTGGCTGAACTGCTTACGCCAGTCGATGACAGCAAGCCGGATCACTGCAGCACGGGCATCAGCGACCTTGACGGAATGCTGGGTGGCGGCATTGCTATGGACAACGCCGTGGTTCATGGACGATTGATCACCGTGGCAGGCAGGCCGGGCATGGGCAAAACGGCGTTCCTCTGCTCACTTGCACACAACGTCAGTCAAGGTGGCGGCGGAGTTCTGCTTTATTCCTTGGAAGTCGATGCAAAACAGATTTATACGCGGTTGCTTGGTATTCACGATTTCACAAACCAGCTCATAACTAAGGGCCGAATCGTTGAGGCGCTGACCCTGAAAAACCTTCGCAATCGAAGCTTCACTGAAGCTCAACGGGAGCGGCTAAGAAGTTACGCAAAAGATCTGTCTCAAAACCTTGTCATCTACGACCAATCAGTTTCACTTGATCAAATTTGCAATCAGGTTCGACTGCAGAAGCGACGCGACGAAAACGTTCGTTTGGTGTGTATTGACTATCTGGGCCTGATGGAACTGCCCGATGCAGAGACCCAAACGCTCGCCATTGGCCGTGCAACAAGGGCCCTAAAGCTTCTGGCCGTGGAGTTGAAGATAGATATTATGCTTTTATCTCAGCTGAACCGTGGAGTTGAGGGCAGGACTAACAAAACGCCACAGCTTTCAGACCTACGGGATAGCGGTCGCATCGAGGAAGACTCTGATGCAGTGATTGGACTATTTCGCCCGGAGTATTACGACCCAACCACTCAGCCAAATCAAATTGAGTTACACATGTTGAAAAATCGGCATGGCATTACAGGAAAACTAACTCTTGGTTTTGATGGAAAAACTGGCGTAGTTTATGGCGAACTTCCTGTAAGAAAACCACTTGCAAATGAAGAGGCATGGTGATGGATGACCGCTGGCTGAGCCCGTTACCGATCAAGTTCGACGATGAGGCGCACCGGTATTGCTGGGAGCCGACAGGGCAGTGGCTGAATCATTCAGTGACGAAGGTGTGCAAGGGCACGAAGGATGCGTGGGCGATGAAGCGCATCATGGAGACCAAGCACATCTGGGAACCGCGTGGGAAGTCGGTTCACGCGGCGCTGGAGACCTTTCTGAAGACTGGTGATCCGGGCCAGTACCCAGAGGAATACAAGGAATGGGTTGAGCCGTTACTTGAGCATTCCGTTTGGAAGACGTACGAGGCAGTGGCCTGTGAGTACAGGTTGGCTGATGTGGAGCGCAGCATCGCCGGGTCGTTTGATTGTTTGCTGCGGCGGAAGGATGACCACAATCAGCTCGTGCTGGTGGATTTGAAGACCCAGGGCAAGGCTGATGCCAGTCCGTATGACGTGAGCACGCAGCTTGGCGGGTATCTGGGAATGCTCAGCCTGCATTGGCCGAAGCTGTATGTGCAGAAGGCTGGTGTGCTGTGGGCTAGGCCGGGGTCAACGACGCTGCAGAAGGTTGACGTGGATCAGGCGGTGATCGAATGGCAGGGCGCCAGGGATGCGTTCCTGATGCTGAATCAACCTGAGTTCTAGGGGTTGCCAGCCCCTTGCGTTTAGGGGTATACTCCACCTGCAGAGATGCCCCACGCATGATCGAACCAATTAGTTCAGAAGAGCTGGAATGGGCCAGGCAGGCCCGCGCACGCCATCCTGAAATCACTTCCTATGGATTTGGCTTGCCCGGCAATGACAAAGATCACTTTGAAGAATCAGGTGATTCTGGCCTGCAAATGATTGTTGCTTGCCGTCGTTGGCTGACTGGTCAAAAGTTTCGCAAAACTATTAATCCAATCGACTGCCCAGGGTCGTATGCAGCCAAGCACATGGTTGAGTCCTGGCCGGGAAACCCCAAAGAGCCAACCAAATACATATACGAAGGCGCCTTGATCCTGGCAGCAGTAGCCCTTGGTGTGCCGTACAAACAAAAAACAGGCCACTGGGGTATTTATTTGGGTCTCAGCCGCAAAACCATCCCTTCAAACTTTTTCTACGCATGACCAACCCCAGCCTTCTCCTCGGTGCCATCGCCAGCACCAAAGCTGAAATCAAGCGCCACGAAGACGCCCTTCAGGTTCTGATGGACGACCTAGCCCTGATGTACGCCACGGGCGAAATGGACGACCTCAAAGACGAAGACGGCAATCTTGTCCACGAAGCCGTCAAGGTATCCCGCTGCACCCGCACGAGTTGGCAGTACAGCAATGCCGTCAAGGAACTTCAGCAGCTCGAACAGTTCGAGGGCGTAGCGAGTAAAAAGGAGACGGAGTATTGGCGGGTGACCCTGCCGAAAGCAGAGTTCTGATGGCTGACACTCCCATAGATGACCGTATCGAGGCCATCCTCTTCAAATACGACCTATGGGAGCCAGATCAGTACCGCGATGCCGTTGCTGAACTCACCGTCTATCTACTGACCTTGACCAATGAAGAGCTTGAGGGCAGCTTGTACCACCAACGCCTTAGAGACAAGGTTCACCTTGAAAATTGTTTGATGCGATCCGATGGCTAACCCCTACAACCTGTCCTGGCAGACACGATTTTTGTTTTGGCTGTTATCAAAGCGTCCAGACGTGGTGGGCATTAATTTGAGCGCGCCCGTTGACCATTTGAATCGTTGCCTCAGTCACACCAGATGAAGTTTGCTGTTCAAGGAGTTGAACCGGCACCGCAAGGCAGCAAACGCCATGTAGGCAATGGTCGAATGGTGGAATCATCCAAGAAGGTGAAGCCGTGGCGTTTTGCCGTCAGTCAGGCAGCCTTGGAGACCAGCCATGAAATGTTCGACGGTCCCGTTTATGTGGGCATCACATTTCTATTTGCCAGGCCGAAGGCGCATTACAACACCAAAGGCATCCTCAAGCCGAATGCACCATTTCACAAAGTCAGCAAGCCGGATATTGACAAGCTATGCCGCTCAACCCTTGATGGCATCACCGGAATCCTGCTGAAGGATGACTCTCAGGTGGCTTGTTTGATGGCCACAAAGCAATACGCCAACGAAGGCGAATACATCGGGGCAATCATCACCATCAACCCACTGTGAAAGGTTCAAAGCATCTCCGCGAGTGCGCTGTTTGCAAGTCCATTTTCAAGATCCCCATTCTCAAGGGCAATCACAAAAGCAACCGCCAAACCTGCAGCCCTCTGTGTCATCGGCGGCTTGTAGGTCAGCGATCAACACCTTGGACAAAGGGTGAAATCGACATCATCGAACAGCTCAGCACGTCCATGCCGCCAAAGCGGTTGTATCTGACGTATTGCCGAATGGCTGCTGACCGTGGCTTCCCAAAACGTACAGAACCCGCATTCCGCTGCAAGCTGAGGTTGCTGGGCATCCCGTTGATGCCGGAGCTGGATTGGTACAGGCTGCAGCAACTGGCGGATATGTTCGGTAGTACGCGGCATTCAGTGGCAAAGCTGCTGAAGAAAGGCTTGAGGGCGGAGAAGGAGTCGCAGCATGGGAATCAGCCGTGGTTTGTTAGCCGTGCAGAGCTGCGCCGTTTTGCACGTAAGCATCCTGGGTTGCTGCGTGAATTTGACGCCGATGGTCTTTTCATTGCACTTGAGGACCGCAGCCTTGTTGAGCTGATCCTTGCCCAACCACTTGTGCGTCAGCCAAGCCGATACAACCCCACGCCAGTGAAATGCGTTGAGACAGGGAACGTGTACCCGAGTTACCGCGCTGCGGCTAGGGCCGTTTTTGTTGATGGTTCCGCTGTTCATGCTGCGGCACTGAGGGGGCATCGTGCTGGTGGTTACCACTGGGTTGCGCTGAAATAAATTTAGGGATATACTCCAGGTGGGTCCTAAGCCCGTCCTCACTCTCCGATCCACCGCACACACTTATGGCCGATTTCCCCAATCTCGGGGCTGTCATCACTAAGGCCGACGTTGACACCAAAGGCACAGGCTCTTACGCAGCCGAGTATGTGAATTGGTGCCGTGTAGCTCACCTGCTACATGAAAATGCGCCTAACTGGCAGTTCCATCTAGTCCGCACCGCCGAAGACAGCCACGTCTGGCAATCGCCTAATGGCACCGCCTACGTCGTCGGTTGCTTCAGTGGTCCCGATGGCCTCCGTACGCCTGACTTCCCTCAGGCAATCATGGACAATCGAAACAATGCGATCGCATTTGAAAAGGTCACTGCTCGTGATCTCACGGATGCTCACCGACGTTGCCTATGCACTGCCGCAGCCGCGCAATTCGGATTGGCATGGCAACTATGGGCACGAGAGCCCGTCGAAGATCCGCACCGTGAAGAGGCACCTAAGCCAGCTCTTCAACAAGACACGCCAAAGCCTGCGGAGCCAGCTAAGTCAGCGGCTAAGTCCACCACCAAGAAAGCCGCCGGAGTGGTTTTTCTGAAGGATGAAGATCTTGAGGAAGTCAAGGCTGCCGTCAAGGCTTACGAAAAGCGCGAGGAGTTGATTACTGCCTTCAAAAAGCAGTTCAACATCATGGCGCCACGTATCGCTGACCGTATCCAGTTCCCTGAGCACAAGGAGTTCATTGATCAATACATTGCCGCGAATCCTGCATGACCGCACGACGCCCTAAATCTCCAACTGAAATCAACCGGAAGAAAAACCGCTTCGTTGTTGCGGCCAAGCTTTCGGCTGATATTCACAAAGAGCTAAGGGCATACTGCGCCAAAACGGGGCAAAACATCAACCAAGCCCTGCGGCACATCATCACCACCTTCCTGTCAACTCATGGCTGATTTTGCTTTCACCGCGAAATTCCGAATCATGGAAAATCGCAACCGCAAAAACGACAAGGCGCCCGAGGAAAACCTCGTGGTGGACTTCACCGCAACAGAAGCCGTCAAGGCTGCGAATTACCTGATGACCATGGCCGAACAGGCCGAGGCAAACGGCACCAAGATTCGCATCTATACCGGCAAGGATCAGTTCACTGAAGAAACCGGTTTTTCTCTTTGGGGCGGTAAGTGGGGCAATAAAGGCTCCTTCAGCCCGCTCAAGCCCGAGTCCTCTGAAGCTTCCTTCTGATGTCAACCATGATCATCCTCACCGATTCTCAAGTTGTTGAGCTGAACAACCGCATCGGGCAAATCCAACGCCTGATCGAAAATGCTCAGATCATCAAGGCCGGTGGCACGCCCCAGCCCGCTGCTGTCACTGAAACAAAGCCCAAGGTGACTGTTCGGCGTCGCGCTCGCCGTAATTTGCTGAACGAAACCAAGGTTGTTGAAATCAAGCAACGCCTAGCCAGCAAAGAGTCGGCAACCAAGATTGCCAAATCCTTTGGCGTTCACGTCAGCACGATCAACAACATCAAGTACGGGAAGAACTGGGCGCACATCAAAGTGCCTGTCAGTTCCTGATTTCGCGCTGAGATTCCATCAGCTGCAGCTCAAGTGCTGCAATTCTGTTGGTGGCTTGCTGTAGGAGGTCCTGCTGCATAGACCAAGCGCGGTACAACTGAGCAGCGATGGGGCCTGCGTTTGGGGTGTTCTCCAGGCGTCGGGCCTCTTTTTCAACGCTGAACGCAGTCGTTGCATCGCGCTTCATCTGTAGCCATTCCCAAGCAGCGTCGTCCATGATTTTGGCGTGTACCACATTCACGGTAGGTAGAGCGTCAAGATCAAGAATTACAACTTGCCGAAATAAGGGGTTTACTCCTTGGGAATGCTGGCTACTATTCGCCCAACCGGAGCGATCCGGTCATCGCTACACACCACACAGACCCATGAAAAACCTTGTCTCCAACACGATTCTCTTCCTGATCCCCACCCTCACCTTCGCCGCCATCTTCTACGACGGCCTCACCTACCAAGCCTCAAGCAACGCCCCCACCGTTCACCACGCAATCGTCATCAAGTGAGCTACGTCCTCCTCTCTTCCCAGTGCTGCGGCAAGGTCGCACCCGTCATCAGCACCAAGCAAAAGACCTACAAGATGTCGCCCAATCGCAATGGCGTTCGCGCTGATCGTGATCTTTGGCGCTTCTGTGCTGGTATGCCCTGCTACGTCAAAGGTTGGCTTCAGGCTGAATGCACCATCATCAGCAAGCTAGAGGGTTATTCATGGCCCAGCTACCTAATCGAAAGCCATGATGGCCACAAATACACCGTCAGCCAGCTTTATCTATCCCGTAGGCCCATCGAAGGCAAGAAATGATTGACAGGTGGGTGGTCCTCCCGAGGTGTCACCCTTACCGCTGCCTGTCATCAACGGACGTTCCCGTGCCCCTCGAAAAGGTTTACGGACTGACACCTTAAGCACTCACCACCAATCCGCAAGTCATGAACGAACTTCGTCGCTTTTACTTCACCATCCCTTCATCCGGTGCTTACGACTGGGTTGTAGCCGCCAGCTTTGAAGACGCCAAAATTGCGGCCTTTGAAGAATGGGCACCGCTCTACAACGAAATTAAATGGCTCACGCCTACTGACCACTCCGAAGTCAAACTTCCCGCGATCTAGTGGCCGCCTCTAAAAAAGTTCTCACCGAGAACAATGTGGTCGAAATTCTTCAGTCCACAGAAAACAACACGCAACTAGCCGCACGCTTTGGCGTCACTCGCCAGGCCATCTCACAGATCCGCAATGGCATCAACTGGACAAACGTCGCCCCGGAACTACCTCGCATCCCCGTTCGCGTCAAAGAATCAGTCCGTAAGGACTACCTACAGCGCAGGCCAAATTGCCACAAATGTCATGAATGGAATGGCCATGAATGTTCCTACGGTTTCCCCGAGGCCATAGATGAACCATTTTTTGCCATTGGATGCGACCTCTATCGAAGAAATCCGGGCAGTGCTTGATCAATGCCTTGATGCTTACTGGTCAGAGCGCTTTAACGAATTAACAATTGACCACCCGGCACGGATGCACGCTGCATTGCAGCCATTCATCAGCTATCAAGCTGAGAGGTGCCCCGTGTCTAATGCCGCCGATTAAAGCAACCCAGACCCGTTACAACAGCCCGACACATTTTTGTTACGGCGCTGACTGGACCGGCTACGGTTTGCATTCCGGTTATGAACCGTGGTGTTGGGATGGCGCTGCCGTTTGGTGGGGGCCAATCTGTGACACCTATTCAGAAGCACTCAACCTTGCCAAAGAACATGCTGAACGCCACTGAACTTGATCAACGCCGCGCTGACTTCCTAGACATGCTTTATGAAACTTCTGGGCGCACAAACAAGCTTTACACCGGGCTGTGGGCTGAGTTCCAACAGCACCTGGCCGATAAATTTCGTGATCTTGATTATGAAACTATGCGCGACGACATTGTTCGTGCTGTTGGTGGTACTGATAACGATTTGGCTAAACGCCATGCTGATGTTGCCATTACCGTAATGACCAAGCATCTTATGGAGGACTGGGTTAAACAATGAAGGTCACAGCGCCATTCCTGAACTGGCTTGAAAATCGCGCCTTGAATTTGCTTGCCAATAGCCCCCGTGTCGGCACGATTCAAATCAGAATGCGTGGATCACTGCTCACCTACATCGTGCGGGATTACAACGATCCGCAATGTGAAGGGCGAACAGATGAAGAGATGGTCCCTGATGCGTTCAACCTAGAGCGGATCTTCCATCAACCCTCCTACGGCGAGGAAGAATGAAGTGATCCACCTCTTCAACAACAGGCTGATCCTTGAACGGCGAAAGCTGTCAGAGAATTGGCGCTGTCGTGTGCGGCTAGGTCCGAAAACTGAGCAGCAAATAGAGGTGGACCTTCAAACCCCTGATCTGCGTACCGCTTTCATACGCGCCAACAACATCTATCAAGCATTCCGCAAGGGCAAGCGGCTGCAACCATTAGAAGATTCCGAACCTACCGGCCATCGTTGCTGGGATTGCATTCAATGGGTGCCCACTCTCACCCACAATGGAGGTAACGGCTGTTCGCTTGGTTTCCCTGAAGCCAAAAGCTACGCGAATGGTCGTTTTGCCAACTTCTGCAGCCTTTACAGCGATGGAACCAACAGTGTTGAGTCGGACGGATTTTGACGATGGTAGCTACATCGAAGTTTTAGAACCTGCCGATGGCGGTGAGATGTATTACCGCACTTGCTACAAAGGAGTTTGCAGGTACAGCTCAGATCTTTGGCAAGCACAGGTTTATCAACATCAGATGACTTCGCCCTGATCTAAGTCACGGGTGATCCAGTCCATGATTCTGGCCTCACCTATCTCCGACCAAAACGGCAAACTTCTATACCAAACCCGCCAATCCTTATGCCCCTTACTCATATTGCACCCAAAGCAACACGCCACGAGATTGGTTAATTCACTGTTGCCACCTTTGGCCTTGGGTACAACGTGATCAAGCGTTGGCGATCTACCTAATGGCTCAAAGCAATACGCGCAGTGGTGATTAAAGTGACTCAGAACGGCATCACGAAAACGACGTTTTGCCTCGTGCTTCGGGATTAACTCCGAGCCGTCAATGTGTTCAACCACAAGCCGCCGCTTGATTCTCTAAACGGTAGCGAACGAAACCTAAATGGCTTACTACCTTAAGCTTCCGGACGGAACACGAGTGGGACCATTCTCAACCATCGTTGAGGCTCATGATTGGGCGCAACTGCGGAAGATCACTGATCATTCATTTCACCTTCTGCAGAGTCCAGATCTGCCATGCGAGATGAGGCACGAACAAGGGCCTGATCACTGAGCAATAAAAAGCCGCCCCATCCAGAGCGGCCCGTCCCCCTTGTTCTCCAAGTCAATACTAAGCCGTCGCCGTCACAGCCGTCTTAAGAGTTTCCCAAGAAGGCATTACGGTTTCATGTCGGTTGTAGTGACCGATTTGTGCATAGGAGCGATTGGGCTTAGCAGTTAAGGGCATAAACAAAACTTGGCCAATTAACATCCCAGGCCAGATACCTACCTTGTGCTTTTGCCGCACATTTTTTAACTCAAGCGTCAACCTGCTGCCGTGGTATCCCGGATCAATGAATCCCGCCAACATGTGTTGAATGCCGCTTCTGGCGCGGCTTGACTTCAATACAAACTGACCAGAGATCGCCGGATCATCCGGCATGTTGAACATCTCTTCAGTTTCCGCAAGGATGAACGTTCCAGGCTCAAGCCAATACGGATCAGCCTCTGTATGGCCGCCAATGTTGTGCCTGATTAGTTCCGTGGTCTCGGCTACCTCAATCATGATGTGAACCCCTAGCGCCACGTCGTAGGACGAAGGTTGAAGCTGTTCTTCGTTGAAGGGGCTAATCAGAGCGTGCTCAAGGCAAAGCGCACGAATCTCGTGGTCAGGCAGCAGCATCGAGGCTTAGTAATCCCAGCGGACTCTAGGCCGTCCAGGGCGAATGCCAAGGTGTACGAAACCTTTTGGCGCACCATATCCCAAGCTGTACGGCCAGTTGGCATCGCACCAAGTCTGTACGGAATAAATGTCCGCCCCGGCAATGCAGAAATCCACAGCGCCAGTATCCGGTGCATCGTACAAATGCTCAGACCTTGCTGAGCCGCCGACAGCCGCATTGATCTTGGGAGGTCGATAACCGCTCGTGATCACGACAGGCTTATTGCCAAATGCCTTACGGGCACGCTCAAGAAATTGACACAACACCATTGCCGTGTCGCATTGATGCTGATACTTGAAACGCCGTTCCTCAAGGTTCAACGCCAGCTCGCCATATTTAATGTTTGGCGTCACATTGAAATCAAACGGCTTGCTAGGCGTCAGCTTTACGTCATCGGTTAGCGGCTTTGTGCCGTTTAAAAACAGATCAAGTTCATCACGACGACGACGAACCAAGCCCTCAAGAATGTCACCGCCACCCTTGTTCCACCTAGGCAGCTCTTCCATCGCTACCTTCTGCGGATTCTCGCCATTATTCAGCCGCTTACGCAGCGTGCTATCAAGCAATGCCCCAACGCCAACATTGAACGCAAAGCTGATCAACGCGCAACGCTGATTATTCGTCAACGGCACCTTGATTTGATTATCAACAGCCTTGGCGAAACGCTCAACATCAGAAGTCAACAGGTAATCAGCATCAGCCTGCGTGATCTTCATCCCAACCGATACATTCGGCCCCGTATGGCCATAGCCAATGGTCGGCACACCAGCAGGGCACACATAACCTTCAAGCCGCAGCCCTTCCCATTTCTTGATAATGTCCAAAGCTGGCTTTAAATCATTCTCAGGTTGCTTGCCTGATTGACTCCAGACCTTGAACCATTCCTGATCACGATTCAACAAGGAATCATCCGCCTTGCAAATCGCCTCCTCAAGTAAATGCAACGCCGCCATCTGATGCGGCAAATTCTTGAAATACTTAAATAGATCAATCAGGCGAACCGGTGCCTTCGTCATTAGTCCAAGGTGCCCTGATGTGAAGATTGTCTAAATCAATGATTGGTGGAGGAATGGCCGGTGGCTGTGATTCATGCCACTCCTCAATCGCACGATCAAGCCTTGGCGACAGGGTGGCGTTGAATTTGTGCTGTTGTGCCGCACGATTCAAGTGATGCCGCCAATCCTTATTGCCAAACCGCGCTAGCCATACGGTGTCAGCATTCAACGCTTTGGGAAGACCACCTTCAGCGCCTTAAGGATCAACTGCACCCAGGAATTTTCCTTGATCGGCAGCAGCGTGATGATTTCAGAGCCAGCAGCAATGACAATGGCAACGACAGCAGCAGTGGTGGGATCCATGGTGATGAACTGTTTGGTTTAACTGTAAGACGCTTAAGGGCGCCTGCCAATACTCATCTCGATCTGTCTTACGCGACCTTCAAGATCACTTAACCGCTCTTTGCTGTCGTTCTTTAGCTCCTGAATATCAGCTGCAACGGTATTGACTGATTGATCCAGCTTGGCGACCTGCATAAAAAGACCGCCTAACCCGACGACTGCAGCAGTCAACAGGGCTGGGACGGCTTGGTTGAACGGGTTGTCAGGCGGCTTGGCTGCGATAAACGCCTCTTCGTGGTGCTCCATTGCGAGGCGTGTTGCTTCTCTTTTTACAGTGTACTGACTCTTTATTTGGCGATTGGTTCTATGTCGTCAAAAGGGTCTGGACCGCCCCTGACGATGGCGACTGCGCGGCGATAAAACATGCAATCGGTCTTGCCCGCGACTTCCAGCGCTTCTTTGATCTTGCGCCAGTTATCGCGGGTTTGCTGGTCCATCAGCCCTTGCCCTGACCGCGCAGCTTTTTGCGATTGCGGGGGCGTGAATGCTGACCTTGCCCAATGCTGGTGCGTTTGGGCTTGCCGGGTTTGTGCTCGATCCGTCCCAGTGCGGTCTTGGATTTGACGGCCATTAGCTGATGCCTGCGCTGGTGCTGTTAGCGGCAAAGTCGATCGTGTCTAGTCCCGTGCCGCCATCGACAACAGGCTCCAGCCCATCACCAGCAGG
>Ga0222714_10000650_pt1 | contig 39821 bp, 32 predicted proteins | sample C33_3DmetaG_FD_165048 | JGI IMG/M metagenome (GOLD analysis project Ga0222714, IMG submission 165048) | Estuarine water microbial communities from San Francisco Bay, California, United States - C33_3D | ecosystem: Environmental > Aquatic > Marine > Unclassified | place: USA: California...
TTCTAAATTTTAATGTATATAAACGTAAAGTAAATTGAAAAGTTTAAACTAATATAATATGAAAAAAATTCTAGTTCTTAATACATCTTATAAAATAAAAGGGGGCGAGGATTCAAATATAATCGAAGAGATAAGTTTTTTAAAGAATTTCTTTGAAGTTAAATATTTAGAGTATAAAAATGAACATAGATTAACTTTTATTGACTTCATAGCATTTTTTACAAGGAATAACATCACTTCAAACAAGTTATTAATAAATACAATTGATAAATTTAGTCCAGATTTAGTTTATATACACAATACATGGTTTAAAGCAAATTTAGGAATTTTCAAAATTTTGAAAAAATACAATTTACCAACATTTATAAAAATACATAATTATCGATTTGCTTGCACAAATTTTTTTAATATAAATAAACACATCAAAAATGAATTATTTTGTTTTCGATGCAACCTATCAAAAGAAAATTCATTATATTTTAATAAGTATTTTCAAGAATCATTTTTGAAGTCATTCTTCGTAATTTTATTTAGTAAAAAATATATAAAGATTTTAAAAGATGGTTTTTATAAAGTAATAGTTATGTCTAACTTTCAAAAAAAGTACTTAGAAACTTTAGGAATTAGTGAAAATAATATCAGGATATTTGCTAATCCTATTTCAATACAAAACACAATTAAATTTAACTTAAATAGTGATTATATTGTTTATTGTGGCAGAATTTCAAAGGAAAAAGGGGTTTTAGAATTAATAGAAAATTTTAATAAAGTAAATCTAAAAAACACTAGATTATTGTTAATTGGCGAAGGACCTATGCTAGAAAGTTTAAAAAATAAATTTAGTCAATATAAAAAAATTATTTTTTTAGGGGGACAACCTAATAATGTATCATTGGAATATATTTCACGTTCAAAGGGTGTTGTTACGGCTACCAAGATGTATGAAGTTCAACCAAAATTAATTTCAGAAGCTGTTGCTTTTGGAATTCCAGTATTATTTCCAAATTTTGGGGGCATGACAGAACTTGTACCTTTAAACTATCCGCTTATGTTTTCTCAATTTGATTATCTTGATTTTAGAGAAAAATTAAATTATTTTAATGATTCAGAATTCCTTAATGAAGTTAATAAAAAACTAATTCAATTTACAAAGGATAATTTAGATATTAACAGTCAAAAAAATAACTTTTCAAAAGCTTTAGGTATAAATTTTTAAATATAAATAAATTTAATTTCAAGTATTTACTTATAATAATCTCATGATGCCAAAATCACCAATTCCCCTTTTTAAAGTTTACATGAGCGATAAAGTAAATGAAGAAGTCAACAAAGTACTTTCAAGCGGTTATATCACTCAAGGTCCCCAAGTTGAAAATTTTGAGTTAGCACTTTCTAGATATTTTGGTAACGATAAAATAGTTACGGTAAACTCAGCCACTTCTGCTTTGCACTTATTATTTTATATGCTTAAAAATTTTGGCCTTGGAGAAGAAAAAGTAAAAATAAATGATGAAAAAGATCATGTTTTAACAACACCACTAACTTGTACAGCTACAAATTGGCCAATTTTGCTAAACGATATACCTTTAAAATGGGTTGATGTAGATCCAACAAATTGCAACATGAGTTTAGAAGATTTAGAAAGTAAATTAAATAAAAATACTAAAGCTGTTTTAGTTGTTCATTGGGGCGGCTTTCCAATTGACTTAAACAGACTAAAGACAATACAAGATAATTTTTATAAAAAATACGGTTTTCGTTTTGTGATTATTGAGGACTGCGCTCACGCATTTGGTTCACAATTTGACAACAAAACTATTGGAAATACTGGAAATATATCCACTTTTAGTTTCCAAGCAATTAAACATTTAACTTCAGTTGATGGTGGATGTATTAATTTTAATAATATTGAGGATTTCAAAAGAGCTAAGTTATTGAGATGGTATGGTATCGATAGAAACGAAAATAGAAAAGACTTTAGATGTGAAGATAATATTGAAAATATTGGTTTTAAATTTCACATGAATGATGTTAATGCTGTTATTGGAAGTACCAATTTAGATTCTGTAGTTACAAATATTCTAAATATCCATATTGATAATGGTAATTTTTACAATGAAGAACTGCAGAATACCAAGAATGTTGAGTTGATGAATTATTCTTCAAATACAAAAGTTCCGTTTTGGATTTATACAATAAAAGTAAAAAATAGAGATAGGTTTATGAATCATATGGCTGATCACAATATAATTGTCAGTAGAGTACATGAGCGAAATGATAAGCATACAGCAACAATAAAATTTCAAGAAAACCTGCCTCAGCTCGAATCGTTTATTGATGAAATGGTATGTATTCCTTGTGGATGGTGGATTGGAGAAGAAGAAAGAAGTTATATAGTTAATGTTATTAAAAAGGGTTGGTAATTAAAACTCTAACCATTCTGGATTTTCTAAATACCAATTAACAAGCTTTTCTAAACTATCTTCTACTGTGTAATTGGGTTTCCATCCGGCATCTAAAATAAATTTACCATCAATTGCATATCGTAAATCATGACCAGGTCTTGAGGAATGAAAATCTACTAATTCATATTCCAAATTAAATCCTGAAAATTTTGATATTAATTTAGCTACTTCTAAATTATCCAATTCTTTAGTGCCTGGTATATTGACTTTTAAACATTTTGGTCCTATTTCTTCAGATGCTTGTATTATTCGCAATTTCTCATAATTATTTGTAATAAACAATACAGAACTAGCAACATCTTCAGAATATAAATAGTGTCTACTGCCAGGTTTTGACCTATCTTTATTAGAATGAATTGTAATTTTATTTTTGTTTTTTAATTTCCATAATGTATTTGGAATATATTTCTCTGGATGTTGTCTTTCTCCATAAACATTCATACAGTGGGTAATTGCAACTGGTAATCCGTACGTATTTTCAAAAGCAATTGCAAGTTCTTCTCCACCCGCTTTTGCTGCACTATAAGGATTTGTACTATTATATCTATCCCATTCTTTAAATGATTGACCAGGTTTAGCAGGACCAAATACTTCATCAGTACTGAAATAAACCAACAATTCTAGATTATTTAGAGACCTTGCATAATTAAGCAAATTTGCTGTTGCTAGTACATTATCTTTGACGAAAGTTAAAGGGTCAACAATCGATCTGTCAACATGTGACGAGGCTGCTAGATGATAAATAATACTCACATCTTTAATTTGACTTTCTATTAAATTACTTATTTCTGATTTTAAATCATGATAAATAATTTTTAATCTAGATTTTGTTTTGGAATCGTAATCCTTAAACATATGATCGAATCTATTTAAATTTCCTGAATAATCTAGTCTGTCTAAACTTATTACATCCCAATCAGTATTATCGATTATATACTTTATTAAAATATGGCCGATAAAACCAGCACCACCAGTAACTAATACCTTTTTTGACATTAAAAGAATGTTAACAACAACACAAGATAAAAAATAAAAAATTAATATTTTTCATATTTATTACTTAAATAGTTTTTCCATAAAGTAATATTATCTTTTAGAAAAAGGGTATTTTTATCAGAATAAAATTCGTACATTAGTAATTCAATATGTAAATTATTTTTAACCAAATCATCGGAACTATTCGAATTAACAAACTCAATAAGATCTCTTGATATAGAACCAAAATAACCAGTTCTAACTCTTTTTTCACTCTCTAAAGTAAATACATTATATTCTTTATTTAATGTATTAATAATAAACTCTGGATTCTCTAAAATTAGTCTTGGTTCAAAATAGAATATGTAATCATACTCTTTAAAAAATTCAGAATATCTCTGAAGAGAATCTAGCATTCCTGCACCTTTATTTTTTCTACCTATTTTGTTATGCTTGCCTAATAAATAAGCAGTTTCTCTAGGTAGTAAATTTCTTAAACCAGAATCTATATCTTGGACTTTAGAGGTTGTATTGTCGATTAAAGCTACTTTATTAAATTTATTGTAAATTTCAGTCTTATGAAGAGAATTAAATCCTTTTGAATATGAAATTAAACGTTTTTCACCATATTCAATTTTGATGTTATCAAATTTAAGCAAAGGTTTCTTTATATTTAATGAAGAATTCAAAAGGAGTAAGGTTTTTTGCATTTAATTTCCTATTTTTAGATTTTTATAAAAAATAGTTATGGATGGAAATTTTTCAATAATATCAAAATCATAACAATTTTTAATTGATTGCAAATAATTATTTATCTTTGGTTTGTTATATTTAACCATCCAATCAACTTTATCCCTCTCTTTGGAACCCCCTTCTAAAATCATTAATTTATTAGTTAAAGGGAAGTAGTTTTGAATCGAGAATTTATAGACATTTGCATCATTGGAAATATCTATATGAATTATGTCGAATTTTTCCCCTAATTTAAAATATTCATAGAAATCTCCATGTTTTATTGATACATTTTTATTTTTTTGAAATAATTTTGTTATTTCATCAAAATTAGAATTTTTAAATTCGTACTTATCAAACAAATCAATAGCGGTAATTTTTGTTGTTCTTTTTGCACTACTTGAAAATGCTTTTAAAGAATATCCATCAAGTATGCCAATTTCTAAAATACTTTTGGGATTATATTTTTTACAAATTTCTTTAAAATGTTGTTGAAAATTGTTTAATTTATAAGACGAGTTTATATAGTTTTCTTTCATTTAGTTTCTTTCAAATTAATATTATTAACTTCAATCCATTTATATAAACTATATAAACTCCATATATTCCTAGCTTCCAAGGAGCTAAAACTATTGGAGTTTCCAGTGTTGTTTTTAGAATTAAGGTAATTTGATACAAGACTCGAATGATTTTTAATACTATTTAGATAAGGGACTCCGCAATATTCGATCCAGTTGCCAAAATCGTGAGTAAACCCTTGTTTTTTTTGGTTGTGAAGACTTGAAAATTTTTGGACATATTTACGAAGTTCAATTTTTGATTTAAATAAAGAGACATTTTGAGATTGATTTTTTGACATAGAATATTCTAAAATTCTATCATCAAGATAGACTGGCCTTGCTTCTAAACCATTCAACATAGATGCTGTGTCGCTTTTTTTTAGAATATTAGTATACATATATGTGTTTATATCGATGATTTGAGTATGGTCAATTCTGTTTAGTGAGCTATCTAATTCAAGTTTTTCTAAATACTCTTTGAAATATTTATTTATAAGTTCTTGTGGGAGATATTTATATGAGTTTTGCCAGTGCAAAACTCTTGTTTGTATAGGAAAATTTTGGCCCATTAAAAATAGTTCCATTTTATCGTATAAGCTTATATTTTTTTTAGAACTTAACGAATCGTTAAGTTTAGAAAAGCTTTTAAGTAAACTAAACATATATTTTTTAACATATGGAGTTATCAAACTTGCTCTATACCAATCATATCCACTAAATAGTTCATCTGCACCATCGCCGGTCAGTACTGCTTTTGTATATTGAGATACAATTTTGTTTAAGTAATAAGTTGGAACAATACTTGGATCTGCAATTGGTTCTGGTAGAACACTAATCAATTCATCAATGATTTCGTAATTGGTTTCTTCATTAAAAGCAATTATTTCATGGTTGAGATTTAATTCACTTGAGATTTTTGAAGACTTTTTTAGTTCATCAAAATTTTTATTACTGTATGTTAGTGAAAAAGCACTAACATTTTTCCCTAAAATTTTTCCAGTAATAAATGAAATTAAAGATGAATCAATACCACCACTTAATAGAATGTCTACATTGACATCAGCTTTTAACTGGTCGTCTATTACTTCAACCAACAAAGATTCTAAGTCATTATTGACTGTATTTAATTTTTTTTCCACATTATAAAATTTTTCAATTTTAATATTATTCTTTTTCCAAGTCAGAGATTGTCCAGGCTCTATTGAATGTATGTCATCAATTAAATTTGAATATTTATTTATTCCACCAAAAATTAAATACTCTTCAATTGTTTTTCGATAAATAGTTCTTTTTGAAAAATTTAATTTAATTATTGGTTTTATTTCTGATGAAAAAACTAAGGGATATTCATCAGAAGTTAAATAATATAATGGCTTTATTCCAAGCTTATCTCTTGCTAAAAGTATCGACTCATTTTTAGAATCATAATATGCAAATGCAAACATACCATTTAATTGACTGAGATTTTTATCTTCTGTCTCACTTAATAATTTGAATAGATGATATGTGTCAGAGGTAGTTTTAATTTCTAAATTTAAAAAATTTTTAAATTTCTTTAAATCATACAATTCTCCGTTGTAAATTAATTGATTTCCTAAACTATCTTTCATTGGCATTCTGCCAAATTCGGAACCTACTATTGATAACCTAGTGCTACCAAAATGTAAAAAATAATCACCGGATTTAATTATTGTAAAATTACTTTCATCTGGACCCCTATGTGAAACTTCACTTGTAAACTTCTGTATCAAACTTTCTTCTTTGTTTTTTGATACAAATCCAACTATTCCACACATTATATAATTAACTATAATAGTTTTATAAGATGAGTTACTACGATCACACGTTTGAACAAATAAATATGATCAATGAGTAAACAAAAGTTTAATAAGTTATTACTTTTTTTAGCAATATTAACTGCCTTAGGGCCATCATTTCTTATTATTTTAAACAGAAGTATTCCCTCAGGAAATTATTTCGAATCATCAAATGAAAAGGTTAATTACTATGAAACAGTTTGTTTTAATAAACCTGATGTTTTAAATAAAATAACTGATAAGAATAAAGAAATATTTTATTCAAATAGAGACATATATCTATCTAAAAATATATCAAATTTATTCTGCTTAGGAAATGTTGTTGAAATTAAAAATTATGAAGATCGTATAGATATCTTTATTGCAACTAATCCAAAAGTTAACCAACTTCAATATATTCTTTGGGGTGTTGTGCTGGTGTTATTTTGTTATCTTAAAATTAAAAATAAATTAAGTTTATTAATATTTTTGATTCCAATAATATATCTTTCTATATTTTTTATTTCATATCAAAAATTTTCTTATTATGTATTTACATCAACATTTTTGCTGGTTATCTTTTTGGTTTTATTTGGAATGAAAATATCAGATAAAGAAAACTACCAAAAATTTAAAAGTAAATATGAAAACTTAATAATTAAATCCGAAAATAAGACATTTGTTATAGAAATTAATCAAAAACCAAAATATTTTAAATATACAAATATTTTGGTTTTTATTACATTCTTACTTTTAGGTGTATTAAAAAAATTAATTTTGTTAGATAAAAAAGAAATATATAACGATGTTTTGATTGTGATTTATACTTCAGCCAAAATGTTCTATTTTGACATGAATGCATTTAACGCAACACTAAATCATCATTCCCCTTTAATAAATATCGTTTTCAAATATTTTTTTTATTTATTTGATTTTGAAAGCTTTGAAAATGTTTATGGAATAATTATATTTTTATATTCAATTTTTGGTTTTATTTTGATGTTTTACCTAGTTGATTTAATTATTCAAAATAAAATAATCACTTTTTTATTTTCAAGTTTTACATTTGTTTTTTTATTAAATTCAAATGTATTAAATAGAGATATAGGATTAATTATTTTTTTAATTCTCCTTATAAATCTAAAAAAATACCTTTCTAATCAAAGAATCGTCAATCTAGTCTTAATTATTTTTTTTAGCACTTTACAAATTTACAATTTAGAATCATACGGATTAAGTATAATTTTTTTAAACTTATTCATTATTACAAATGCAGTAGAAAAATTAAAAGTATTAAAGAATTATTTATTACTTACACCAATATCAATTTTAATTATTTATTCAAAACTTATAGTTAATGGACAAATTGATACACTTTTTAAAACAAATTATTTATTTCACATTAGAAATATAAATAGAAATTTCAACTCTTCAATTTTAAATGCCATTGGGTATTCCCCAAGTGGTACGTTAAATTTTAAGCATGTTGTATTCACTATTATTGTGTTTACTTTTTTTTACATTATTAAAAATTATAAATTTCAAGATCATAAATTTTTATTTTTTTTGTACGGCTGGTTTTTTATTGAAATATTAAGTCTTAAAATTGCGGGACCAAGATTTTATAATTATGGTTTAAATTTGATTCTTCCATCTGTTTTAATAATTCTTTCCTTGTTTAGATTATATAGTTTTAAAAAGCTAACTTTATTCCACAAATATGTTTTAATTTTCCTATTTAGTTTCTTATATTTCTTTCAAAGTTTTTTGATTTTAATTGACTTTTCTGAAAAGAACATTCAAGCTTCATATAATAGCGGATATGATGATAGCAATATAGAAAAATATTTGGAAAATGAAGATACTAAACCAAAGCTAATTCTAGCTTGGATACATCCTGGAGATTGGAACTTAATTTACAGTCAAAGTAATTTTTTGCCTGCAACCAAATATTGGTGGTGGTTTTTTATGAAATATTTTCAAAATGAGTATTATATTTGGGATACAGATTGGAATTTAGAATTGGTTGAAACTGAATTTTTAGATAATGTATTTAAAGAGAAACCTTCAATGGCTATATTAAACAAGAATATTGACAAACCACCGTTATTTTTTGCAAAAGTTTTAGAAGATAGATACCAAATTATTTATGAAGATGAAAAATTTATTATCTATAAAATTAAATAAGTTACAACAGGATTATTTAATTTTATAACTTGTTAATCTAAACTAATTAAAGAAGGATTAGCATGTTTGCAAGTTACGATTTAGCCAGAAAATCTGACATTGTTTACTCTGAAGTTTTATCAAAGACTCAATTCAACAGATTAATTGAGTCTCATGAAGTAAAGATTTTGAGTAGTGATAGTAATTTAGTCTTTTATAAATTATTAAATTTTAAATTATCAACTGGAGATATTATTTTTACTCACACGGGAAATTTATTTAATCTATTTTATTTAATTAAAAATTTAGATAAAAATTTAAATTTAACATTAATAACTCATCAGTCTGATAGTCAAATAAATAAAAAATTATTTCAAAAAAAACCTAAATGTATAAAAAGATGGTTTGCTATAAATGTTAACTATAAAAATGAAAACCTAATACCTTTGCCATTAGGTTTAGCAAATGAGATGTGGGATCAAAAAAATATTACTTCCAAAAAAGTTGAAACTCTAAAAATTAATCAATTTTTTATAAAAAAAAACAATTTATTATATTTAAACTTTACAAACAGCACCAACCGTAATGAAAGAGAATGGTTAAAACCTTATTTTAAGAAATATAATTGGGCATTAATTAATGAAAAACAATTAAGTATTGATGATTACATAAATACAGTTAAGAACTCTTCCTTTATTCTATGTCCATGGGGAAATGGTTTCGACTCCCATAGAATTTGGGAGGCTCTTTCTTTGGGGAGCATACCTGTTGTAAAGAAACATTTAACTTTTGATCAATACCAACATCTTCCGATTTTATTTGTTGATGACTTTAAAGAAGTAAATGAAAAAGTACTTTTAACTTTTTTGAAATCTGATAAAACTAAATTTAAACTGGAAGAATTAGATTTAAATTATTGGTTAAATAAATTAAACATTGAAAATAAAGATAAAAATACAATAATACAAATCAGTGAACCAAAACTAGTTTCTTTTTTTTATGAAATAAGAAATTTTATTAAAAGTAACATTCGTAAACAAACTAAAAAAATTATTTATTATATTAATAAAATTGACAAAATTCGAAAATTATAAAATTTATGGAATTTTATAATTTAAAAAATTTAGAAGATGAATTTATTGTTCATCACCATCTTGGACTTGGAGATTCAATAATATGTAATGGTTTAGTAAATTTTCTTTCTAATAAATATCAAAAAATTCATCTTCCAGTAAAAGAAAGTAATTTTGAAATGTTAAGTTATTTTTACTCTGAAAATAAAAAAGTTTATCTTTTTAAAGTAAAAAATGATACTCGAGAAGATGATATTGAAAAGTATTCTCAATTGAATAATCTTGATATTTTGAGAATTGGATTTAATAGAATCGGAAAAAAACCATTCAATAAAGCATTTTATAAACAATTAAAGTTACCCTATCGCTATTCTTATAAGTATTTTTCATTACCAAAAAATAAATTACATGAAGAAGATTTGAAAGAACATTTAATTAGTTTCTATAAAGTAAACCCAAATAAATATACATTAGTTCACAATGAATACCAATGGCCCGGAGGAAGTTATGAACTAAAAGGAGTAAATAAGGAAAATGTAATATATATTAATAAAGAAACAGATAAGTACAAAAATCTATTTTATTATAGAAAGTTAATAGAAGATGCTTCAGACATACACTGTATAAATGGTAGTTTCTTACATTTAGTAGAAAGAGTTTCAACAAAAGCTAAACTTTATTACCATAATTTAAGAAAGAATAATGTGCATTTAAAAAATTATTGGAACTTTATTGAATATGAAAATTAATGTACCAATCTCATATGGAGAACTTTTAGATAAATTAACAATTTTAGAAATAAAGAAATTAAAAATTACAGATAACAAAAAATTACTTTCAGTAAATAATGAATACCTAGAATTAATGAAAATCTATACGAAATTAAAAGAAGATTATAAAGATTTAGATATATACTACAAAAAACTCATAGAAGTAAATACTAAGCTTTGGGAGATTGAAGATGGTATTAGGTTACATGAAAAAAGTGGAAATTTTGGTGATAGCTTTATAGATTTAGCAAGGTCAGTTTATATAACGAATGATTTACGCTTTGAGATTAAGTCGAAAATTAATAAAAAATATAATTCAGCTATCAGTGAAGAGAAATCTTATAAAAAATATAAATGAAAATTGATAATGTAATTTTAGCTTCAAATGATAACCCGAACTACCTTGATTTTTGGCCGTTAGTCTCTTCTGCTTGGAAGAGAATGGGTGTAAACCCAATCTTAATTTATACCGGAAAAAATAAAGTTAACTTAGAAGGGGAAGTAATACATTTTTATATGGAAAATGTTGATCCAATATTTGTGGCACAAAACATTCGAATTTTAGCACCAGCACTATTTCCGACAGCTAATTCAATAACTTCCGATATTGACGATTTACCGTTATCAAAAAAATATTTTATTGAAAACGTAAAAGATATACCCGATAAAATGTTTGTTATTTATCGATGGGGATTTATAACTGAATCTATGATACCTATCTGTTGGACGTTAGCTAATGGAAGTACTTGGAGAGAGATTTTTAATATCAATTCTGAAAAAGATATTGCAAACAAAATAGCTAGCTGGTACCCAATTACTTATAACAAAGGTCACAAAAATTGGTACACAGATCAGTTAAAATTAAAAAAGTACATTTCAAAGTTTCAAAAGAAAAATTCTAATAGGGTCATTTTTTTTAACGATCAGACTTTACACTTCAATAGGATAGATAGAGATGAAATAGAAAGTGTAATTTATAATTTAGAACATGATAAAGTGATTTATTCAGACTATCATATGCCGATACCATACAGTCAATACAAAAATATAATTGACAAAATATACGAACTTTCAATTAAAAATGGCAACATTTAAAAATAAAGTTAAATATTTTTTAGATTTCTGTTTAGATTTATCTTTAATTCTGTACTTTTTTTTCAGAAGAGAAATAAATACAAAGGAGTTTAAAATTATAACCGGTTCTGACTCAACTCATTTTAATAGTTTAGTAAACTTTCTTAAAACTCTTCAAAAATTTGAAACAAATACTGAAGTTAAAATAATTAATCTAGGACTAGCTAATGAAGAAATTAATTATATTCTAGAAAATTTTAAATATGAGGTAACTGATTTCAATTTTGAAAAATATCCAAATTTTGTAAAGTTAAGGGATGATAATCAGAAACTTGGCTCTTATGCTTGGAAGCCTATTTCAATTTATAACGAATTTTATAATTCGAATAAAAATATTATTTGGTTAGATGCGGGTTGTTTGGTAATAAAAAAATTAGATTTAGTAAAGAAAATTATTTTAAAAAATGGTTTTTACTCACCTAAAAGTTCTAATAATTTAGAAAAATGGACACATAAGGAAACTCTAGATTTCTTCCAAACACCAAAATCTAATTACAAAAAACGTAATATAAGTGGAGGTATTGTTGGTTTTGCTCAAGAATCAAAAAAAATAAATATTTTATTAAATGAATGGTATAAAAGTTCATTAATTGAAAAGGTAATTGCTCCAGTTGGTAGTTCAAGAAAAAACCATCGTCAAGATCAAGCAATATTATCTGTACTTGTTCATAAATATAAAATAGCTTTTTTAACACCAAGAACTCATAAAATATTTGGAATATTAAAACATCAAGATAATGAATCATTCAAGTATTTACATTCAAATGATTTAAAATAAAATTGATATCAATATGAAAATTTCAGCAAAGTATTTTTATTCAACTCATTTGGATGAACTATCAAAGATAGTAAATCATGACACAAAATATATAAACATCATTAATGAAAAATCTAGCTTTCCAAGAAAAGACCAAGAAAATATTTTAGAAATAAGCGAGTTTGAAACAATCTCAAATAAACTAAGTAGTGTAACTGATGAATTATTTGAAGTTATAATTTTAACCGATCTTTTTGAGTTAAGTGATGATCTTTACAATACTTTGAAAAATTTAAGAAAATATTTAACAGATGATGGAATTATAGCCTTATCAAGCATTAATCCATTATGGTATAAAATAATTAATTTTGTTGAATTATTTGGGTTAAAGAAAAAAACGAAAATAAAGTCATACATTAAGCCAAAAAATATAGAGAGTGTTTTAAGTGCAGCAAATTACATATACGTTAATAGTTATAACAGATTAGTATTTCCGTTTAGATTATTTGGAATTGGAGTCTTAATAAACTATTTATTTAGCTTGAGTCTACCTTTTCTACATATTGGAATAAGAAATTATTTGATTTATAAAAAAGCCAGTGATAATTCTGTAAAATATTCAAAAACCATTTTGGTTCCAGCAAAAAACGAAGAAGGTAATTTAGAAGATGTAATAACAAGAATTCCAAGTTTTAAGGAGAAATGTGAAATAATTATTATTTGTGGTGAGTCAAAGGATAATACATTTGGAGTTGCAAACGAATTAAAAGAAAAATATACAGAAAAAAATATTAAAGTGTTAAAACAAACTAAGAACGGTAAAGCAAATGCGATTTGGGAAGGTTTAAAAGTTTCAAAAAATAGCATTATTGCTGTACTGGATTCGGATTTAAGCGTAGATCCAGAGACATTAATTGATTTTTTTGGAATTATAGAGAAAACCAACGCAGATTTTGTTAACGGTACACGTTTAATTTATAAAATGGAAAACGGTGCAATGAGAACTTTAAATAAAGTTGGAAATAGATTTTTTCAATATATTATTTCTAAACTTATTTCAGTAGAGCTTACCGATTCTCTTTGTGGAACCAAAGTTTTTAAAAGAAAAAACATAAACTACTTATACGGTTGGCAAAACAAGATGTCAGTTAAAGATCCTTTTTGTGATTTTGATCTTATTTTTTCAAGTGCTTATGCATCAAAAAAAATTGTAGAGCTACCGGTACATTATAAATCTCGTAGCTATGGAACTACAAATATTTCAAGATTTAAAGATGGATGGAGATTAATTTTTTATTTATTGAATTCATATTTTTTATTTAAAACTAACTATTATCCTAAGAAATTATATCAGGAATGAAACCACTAGTCTCTGTAATAATTCATAGCTTTAATCGTTACAACTATTTAACAAATGCAATAAATAGTGTAAATAATCAAACTTTTCAAGATTTTGAAATCATTTTAATTAATGATGAGTCTACAGATCAAAGATATTATCAAAATAATTTTGGACCAAAAGTTAAACAAATTGATATTAAAAGAACTGAGTTACCAAGATGGACAGGCTCAAGGCAACCACTTATAAATCTTGGAGTTGAAAATTCAAGTGGAAAATATATTGCGTTACTAGATGACGATGATTATTGGTTAGAAAATAAGCTTGCAATTCAAATTACAAGAATGGAAGAAGACTATTTTAGATTCTCTTCCACTGAAGGATATTTTGGTTTAGGTATTTACTCTAGTGAGAATAATTATCCCTTGTACAACAAAGAACACTTTTATAAAATATTAAAAAAGAAGTATAGATACACAAAGTATTTTAAAAGTGGTAAGTTACCTCAAATATGGAATGAAGAATTTTTAAAAATTCATAATTGTATTATTAAATCAAGTGCTGTGATTGAGAAAGATCTCTTCAAAATGATAGGTGGATTTAGAGGAATTCCAAATAAGTCTGACTATGATTTATGGTTAAATATCATAAAAGTTGCAGATTTGTTATATATTGATGAACCATTATTTTATTATGATGGTGCTCATGGTTCCGGTCAAAATTATTGATTTACTAACTCATTAAATATTTTTAAATATTGCGAACACATTAAATCTGAGTTAAAAGGATAACTTTTCATTTCTTTATTAAACTTTTCGAAATATTCGATCATATATAGAACTTTCTCTTCGAAAGATTCTAAAGTTATTTCTAACCCATAATTACTACAATATTCAGGTATTCCTCCACTTTTAATGTATAAAATTGGAAGACCACATAAGGCTGCTTCAATGTGGTGGTTGCCTGATGGCTCGTTTAGACTACCTGTAACATAAATATCAAACTCTTTTATTTTCTCTGCAAGTTCATATCCGGAAAGAGGAGGTATAACTTTAATATTTCTAAATTTATATAATTTGTCTATATTACCTAAGTAAGTAAATTCGATTTTATTTTTTAAAATCGGATGGTCTAATAAGTTATCGATATGAAAATATAATTCAAAACCTTTCATCCAGTTCGAGCTCCAATGGTGGGTCAAAAGTTTGAATTTTCTATCTAATGGTTTTTGAGTCTTTCCAATTGTATTAAAAATATTTTGATTAGATCCAGATAGTATTACAGATGATTTTTTAGGGTTAAGACCAAGGTTTAAATAAATATTTTGTAACCAGCTACTTACAAAAACAACATGATCAGCTATGTCACTTGCCTTCAAATATAATTTATTGATATTTTTAGTATTTTTTCTTTCATCACACTCGTTAATTCTTTGAACAACTTTAACATTTGGATTCTGTTTTTTTTTGTATTTTCTTATACTTTTTTTAGAGATAGTAGAATTACTACCTTTCCCACTCCTAGGATCAGTAAATAAAATTAAATCAATATCATTTTCTGATAAATCAAATACAACAATATGACCAGATGCAGTTAAATAATTTTTTAGATTTATTAAAAATAAATTACCCCCACCCCAAGGACCATCCACAATATTAGAACCAAAGCAAATTTTCATATTTAAATTTAATGATAAGTAAATAATCAATTTATTTGCTTCTAAAAATAATACATTAGTATATTTATTAATACGGGGGCGTGGTAAAGCCTGGAGTTTACGCCTGCCTGTCACGCAGGAGGTCGCGGGTTCGAATCCCGTCGTCCCCGCTTATTGGCCAGATAGCTCAGTCGGTAGAGCACTTGTCTGAAAAACAAGGGGTCGGCAGTTCGATTCTGCCTCTGGCCACAATAATGAAAAAATTAGTAAAAAATTTCATCACTTCTTCACCTTTTCTCAACAGAAAATATATAAATTTAAAAAATTATTTTTCTACAAAAAATAAACTTAAATATTCAAGTGGTCAAATGAAAGATGACCAACTTAAAAATCAACTTATTGATCTTATCTCTAAAAATGATATAAATAATATTGTTGAAATAGGTACCTGGAATGGACTTGGGTCAACGACAATGTTATTAAATATAATTAGTGATTCAAATAAAAATATAAATTTTTATTCAATAGAAGCGGAAAAACTTTGCTTCAAGGCTGCTAAAAAAAATTTACAAAATAATCTAGAAAAAGTAAATTTAATTCTAGGAAGGGTTCATGACCTTGATGATTTGGATTATGTTAATAAGGATGTAATTTTAGATTTTGGTTATGGTGAAAAAGAATATGAGTGGTTTGTTCAAGATTTAAGAAGATATAAAAAAATTAAAAATGTATCTTCTCAAATCCCAAATAAAATCGATATACTCCTTCTTGATGGTGGTGAGTTTTCTGGATATGCAGACTTTTTATCCTTGTATCCAAGTAGTAAATTTATTGTATTAGATGACTGCAATTCATATAAGCAATATAATGTATTAAGTTTTATACAAAAAAATAACAACAATTTTCAAATAATTTATGATTCAAATAGTAGAACCGGAGTAAAAATCTTCCATCATCTAAATTGTATTTAGCTTAATCCTTAGATTAGTAATTATATATTGTAGAAGAATATTAAAATAGTTACCCGCAAACTACCCGTGTTAGTTTATGAAAGGTGTTTCCAGATACTCTAGTTGCTTGAATAAAGCCTCTAGTAAGTAGTGAAATTTGAAGTAAATTTATGTAAAATAATCAAAGGACAAATGGTTTGCCTCTGTCTGAAAAACAAGGGGTCGGCAGTTCGATTCTGCCTCTGGCCACAATAATTTCAAAAAACTAAATAAAATAATTAAAAATTTAATTATAAATATCTATAATCAAAAGATGATTATTTTATGGAAAAAATACTACATATAATACCTGCTGCAGGAAAAGCTTCAAGAATTGGTGGCATACCTAAATTCTTACTTCCAATATCACAAAATAATTTTTTAATAAATTTTCATAGCAACTTACTACCTAATGACGACCAAAGCATAAAAAAAGTTATTGCTGTATCTTCAGAGTTTTATGAAACAGTCCACAGATTAAATTTAAATACTGAGATATTAGAAGTTAATACAAATACTATGAATGAAACTATCCTAAAAGTGATTAATTCTTACCCCTCATATAGCAATTATTTATTGACAATGCCAGATACTTATTATTTAGACAATAATGTTATACAAAGACTACGGTTCAATTTTCATGAAAAAAAATCTAATGTTCAACTAGCGTTATGGAAAATTATGAAAAATCAAATAGGAAATTTAGGACAAGTTGAAATCAAAAATAAAAAAATTATACAAATTGTTGATAAAGATCCTGACTGTAATTTTCCATATGCTTGGGGTGCAATTATTTGGAATAAAAATGTAAATAATTTTATAAACAAAAATGACTCAACTATTGGAAACATACTTAATCCACTGCTTAGTATTGCTGAAGAAATCGAATACGTAATTGCCGAAAATGAATATTTTGATTGCGGAACATTTTACGAATATACAAAATTATTAAAATTAATTGGAGGATAATAGTTATGAAAATATTAGTACTGGTTCTTGATTCAGATACTCCAAATTCCATTAGAAATTCAGCTGTTCAGAAAAGTACTTGGGTCAAAGATTTTCTTGTTGATGATAAAGTATTATTTTACAAAGCTGGTGATGAAATTATGTTATCAGGTATAGATTTAGTAGTTGATTGCAAAAATACATATGAAGCAATGGGAGTTAAGGCCATTAAAGCTTTTGAATGGGTCGATTTAAATATTGAATATGATTATATTTTTAGGACCAACACTAGTAGCTATGTTAATTATCAAAACTTAATCAAATATTTGAATCAATTATCAAGTAAAGGAATTGATTATTGTGGTCATATAGGAATTTATGATGGCATTGAGTATATCAGCGGCTCTGGAATTATATTAAGTAAACACGCAGTCAAATCAATTTTGAAAACAAAAAACCAACTTGATGAGTCAGTAGTTGAAGATGTTGCAATTGGGAAACTTCTTAAGTTGAACAATATATTACCAACACAAGGTAAAAGAAAAGATATTGAGTCACATAAAGATATTAGAAATTTAGATTCGGATGAGTATCATATTAGGTGTAGGATTGACTCTTTTGGGTACAGTAGGAATTTGGAAAGTTACTTAATGAATTTCATTTTTCTTTCATTTAATAGAAAAAGAATTTTTTTAGAATTTATAATGTCTAATTTTATGAAAATAAATAAATCATACTTAAAAATTAGAAAAAATGTTAAATTAAAAATTAAATCATTGATAATTAGAACCTAGTACAGAATTGATTAGATTAATTTAAAGGTACAATTAACCAGTTATAAAAATTTAGCAACGCTCACTTTTTAAAATCCAATTTATTTAAAAGTCACTGCTAAATTGAGGCTGTTTACTAAGAGAGTAAAATCAAACTAAATAAGCTTTAGTTAGTTTAGGTCAAATAGCCAGCCCCTATCTGAAAACAAGGGGTCGGCAGTTCGATTCTATCTCTGGCTACTAATAATTTTTTACTTATTTTAAATTTTCTTTAAATTGATTAAGTGTAAAAAAAATTTGCACTATCAAAAATAATTATTTTAAAAGATAAATATATACATTGTTTATTAGGTCTATTCGAAAGTATTTTTACTTTTTATAAAATAAGTAATTATTAAATATAATTAGAATCCTTCACACACAAAATGTTACGTATACTTTAACGTACTAATTTTTTGTATTTATCTAAATGATAGTTTGGAAATATTTAGCTATTGTATAATTTAAGAAATGAAGCTTAAAAATTTTATCAATTTATTTGATTTTTTAATTTCATTTTCTTCAGCATATTTAATTTTAACTTTTAGTGTTGTAGAAAAATCATTAATGCCTTTGATTATTCAAAATATTGAAACAGATATATATCTTAAGTTGTTTCTAGCCAGCTTATTAAGTATTGTTTTTTTAATTCTCAATAAAATATTTTATAAATTATCAAATATACAAAACCACAGAAACTTACTTGAAACTTTGATATTTATAACAGTGATATTTTCAACTTTTTATATGTTAAGATTGTTTTCTCTTTCCAGACTATTTATAGTTATCTCTCTCACAATATTTTTATTTTTTAATTTAATTTATAAAAAAAAGTTATCTAAAGATATAAGCCAAATTGGGAATGTTGTCTTTATCGCTATTTTTATAACTTTTTTCAGTTATTTAACTTTGCAAAATATAAATAATGTAAAGGAGGATGTTTTTTATGAGAATAATGAATTTATATCATTAAAAGAAAATGATATAAATTCTGAAATTGAAATAAATATTTACAATAAAAATGAAAGAAACTATAAAGAATTTGTAAATACATATGTTGGAACATATATTCTGAATAACACTTATGAATTAAAAAAATTTAAAATATGCTGTGAAGAATTTTCATATTTTGATTATGGTCAAAAAAGTTCTGGTGCAATCAGTATTCATGATGAAAACATATATTTAGTCTCTGGAAATCTAGTCGTTCAAAGATTTAACTTAAGTAAAATAATAAGTTCTACAACAGATTTTTCTTCATACATTGTTCCAACAAATATCGAATCTTTGATAAAAAACAATAACTTATTTGAAAATAATTGGGAAAGTTTAAAAGATATGATTATCATTGACAATTTTATGTATTTAAGTTATTTAGAAGAGAACACCAAAGACTGTATAAATATCCAAGTCGTTGGCGCAGATATTAGAACTGAACCACTGATATTTAATATAGTTTTTAAAAATGAACAATGTGTTTCTAGAACTAATGAAAACTTCAATGCTCACCAAGGCGGAGGAAAAATGCTAAGTCTAGGTAATAATAAAATATTACTCAGCATTGGCGACTTCAGGCAATATGAACTAGCTCAAAATACAGAAAGCATTTTTGGAAAGATTATTCTAATAGATTTATTAAAAGGAGATTTTGAAATTATTTCAATAGGCAACAGAAACCCACAAGGTTTATCTAGCTTAAAAAATAATGAAAAGTATATTTTGGAAACTGAACATGGTCCTAGAGGTGGAGATGAAATTAATATAATTTCATTAGAACAAGTAAATAACTATGGTTGGCCAATAAGCTCATATGGTGACCACTATGATGGTAAAGTAAAAGAAATAGCTCCATTATACAAAAGTCACAGTAGCTACGGATTTGAAGAACCATTATATTATTTTCCTTTTGAAATAGTAGGTTCTCATGGGATTTCAGATATTGAGCAAAATCATTATGTTGAAAATAATAATTATTTCGTTGCTACTTTAAATGGTAAGAAGATTTATGATATTAGGTTATCGGAAGATTACAAATCATTAATAAGCATTTCAGAAATTTTTATTGGAGAAAGAATTAGAAATATAATATATAATTCTGTGAGTGATGTTTATTTTTTACTACTTGAAGACACTCCATCAATTGCAGTTTTTTCTAAAAAGGATTAACTAATGAAAGTTATGATTATTGGTTCAGGATGGGCTGGTGCTAGTGCTTATTACCTTTTAAAAACAATGAATATAAATTCAGAAATATTTGAAACTAGAAATGTAGTTGGAGGACATTCTAGGTCTGAAAAATTAAATGATGTAATATATGAACCAAATGGTCCTCATATTTTTCATACATCAAATGAACTAGTTAATAATTTTGTTAATAAATTTGGTATGAAAAGAAAGTTTTCTCATCAAATTAAATCAAGAATTTATCCAAATTCTATGAAAGGTGACAACATCTTACTTTCTTGGCCACCTCAAGTAAGTGAATTAAAGCAACTTGATGAATGGAAAGATATAGAAGAAGAATTAAATAATCTACCAAAAATTAAAAATAATAATAATTTTCAAGATTTTGCAGTTTCAATCATGGGCCAAACTCTTTATGAACTATTTATTGAAGGATATACCTTAAAACAATGGGGTAAAGATCCTAAGAACCTCTCGGCAGAATTTGCTCCAAAAAGAATTGATCTAAGAGATGATGGAAATAAAAATATCTTTAATGACAAGTGGGAGTATTTTCATCCAGAGGGATCAGGAGAAATTATAGAAAATATATTATCAAATGCCGTAATTAATTTTGAAAATGAAATTACCATAAACAACATAGATTTTTATAAAAACAGCTTTGATGCTGTCATTATGACTTCTTCTTTAGACTTATTTTTAGAGCACAATGTAAATCTTGAATGGAGAGGTATTAAGTCTGAAGCAGAGTTTTATCCTACTTCAAGCGATGAAGAAAAACGAACTGAGGCATATCAAATAAATCACCCATCCTTAAATGAAGAATTTACAAGAACTATTGAAACTAAACATGCTACGGATCAAAAAGTTTCGGGAACAATTGTATGTAAAGAGTATCCAGTTGCTGGACTAAGGCATTACCCAGTTTTAAATAAAGATGATTCAAATACAAAGCTAAATAATCAATTAAAAAAAATTATAAATGAAAGCTTATCCTTACCAGTATTTTTCTGTGGAAGATTAGCTAATTATCAATATATAAATCAAGATGAAGCTATTCTTCAGGGATTTTCAGCTGCTAACAATCTAAGAAACTTTTTTAAATGAAAGGTTTAGTAGTTGTTCCTTTTTACAATGAAGGTGAGGTAGCTAAATTATACTCTGAGGAATTAATTCAAACTTTTCAATTGAGCAGTATCAATAGTGTTGATTTCTATTTAGCAAATGATTGTTCTTCTGATGATACATTAGCCTTTATCTCTTTAATAAATGATAAGTTTAATAATACTATTGTTCAAAATAATTCTGAAAATTTAGGTCACGGCAAAACTGTGGTCAATGGTTACATTTTCGCTATTAAAAATAACTATGACTATGTTGTTCAGATTGATGGAGATAATGCTGCTGAACCATCATCTATAATTCAACTCGTGCATCAATCAATTGCCCAAAACCTAGACTTTTCAATAGCTAAAAGAATTAATCGTCCTGATAAGCTAATTAGAAAGTTAATTACTATTTTTTTAAGGTTAAATTTAAATTTAAAATTTGGAGTTAAAGCATTTGATTCAAATGTTGGAATAAGGTTTATTTCAATAAATTTTTTAAAAACTCTACCACTAGAGTTAATAAAAGATTTTTTAATCCCAAATGCATTTATAACATGTGTTGCATATATAAAAAAAGTTAGGATAAGTGAGTTTGAAGTGCTAATGAGAGATAATTTACGTATTGATAGAGATGGCGAACAATGGGGCTCTGGAAAAAATTTAAACTCTATTAAAAAATTAATTAAAGGTTCGTATAATTGTTTTGTTGAAGTTAATAAAGATTTTTCAAGATTAATTCGAACTCTTTAATTTATATATACAATAAGATTGTTCGCAACTTTCAATATAGAAATTATTTAAAACATAATCATATAAATAGTTAAAATGTGTAGATTTAATTTCAGAATCTAAGATGGCATAAATTGGATTTTCATTTTCTAAGTCAGCAAAGAATATATTTTTAAAATATTCTTCACTAAAAAGGCTATTGAATGGATATAATTCGTACCAACCCTCATCTCTTTTATGCCATAATGTTGGCCAAGATCTAGTTGATGGGACAAAAGAATAATAATTAAACAAATAGTCCCAATCAGAGTCGTTAACTAAAATTATTGCTAATTTTATGGACTCTCTGTCAAATGTACCGTAATTTTTGAATACTTCAAGTTTGCTGGATAGGATATTATCTGATCTTATTAGATGCTTATAGTCTAGATCTTTTGCATAATGTAGAGAGTATACTCCAAGAAAAATTACAAATATCAGGTATTGTAAGTAATTTTTTTTGGTTTCTAAATTTTTTCTTTTTACATAATTTGAAGCTTCGTAGAACAAAAATCCACCACAAAAAGCAAATGGAATGATAATCAAAGTCTCGTAATGTGCCCACCTGGGTCCGGTTAAGAATAAATGCAAAATGGAAGTTAATGACCAAATTAAGGTTATTAAATAGTAACGACCGTAAGATTTATAAAGCTTATTAAAGGAAAACAAAATAAATGCAAAATTTAAAAAGAGAATTTTATTTTGAAAAATTATTACTTCAATAGGATAATATTCTCCAACATTATTCAATAGTAAATTAAATTTTACATTTATAACATAAAATTCTTTAATTTGGTTAGTAACTATTAGATAAAAAAAATAAATAAAAACGTACAAAGTGCTTGATGCTATAAGTTTTATTCTTTCTGTATTAACTTTTAATTCATAGAGAAGTATAAATATAAATAAAATTGAAGAACTTATAAAAAAGCTTGGCAGTACAAGAACAGCAATTATTAAAAAAAATGAAGAAGAATTATATTGTTTTTTAACCAAAAAATATACACCTAATAACAAAAATAAAGAACCAATAATTCTTGTATCAAAAAAAGCATTTCCGTAAGACATTTCACTTTTTGAGTAAGTAGTTCTAGATGGAGAAAATGTCAGATTTAGGAATATTAAAAATGAAATTAACGGATTAAACGATTCCTTTTTAAAATGTAAGTTCAATAATTTATATACGATATAAGAACAAAATAAGTTAAAAAGTATAAAACTAAGACCAAGATTTAGCCAAAAGTTTTCGTAAATACGAACATATTTAAATACAAAGTAGTAAACCCAAAAAATAATTGAACCTTTATGCTCCCATGTGGACTTATACTCAAATAGGTTCAAAAAATCCATTCGGATAGCTGTATTTAACCATACATAGGTATCTCTATTTAATCTTAACGAATAGGATATTTGTTCTAAATGAAAAATTACAATAATGATAAAACAAAAGAATATTAATAATTTATAAGTAAACAAATTCAATATTCTAAATTGCAATAGTTCTAACAATCCGATTACTAAAACGAAAAATATAAAAATTATTTTGATTCTATTAAACAAATCTTGAGGCTGTAACCAATTTAAATTAAAGAGCGTACAAAAAAATAAAATTAAAATTAAGATTCTTCCAAATTTTAAATTTGAATCTTTAAATATAATTAAAAACATAAAGAATAGATACAAATTAAACAGTGATATGTATTTAAAAACTTTGCTATTTGTACCTACAAAAAATATAATTTCTTTTTCATCTTGAACTACATCTACAATTTTTCCTAGACAAAAAATATTTGATATTTCTGGAATTACAGATAGGTCTTTGTTTCTAATAGTTATTGAGGTATTTTTTTGGTAGTTGTTAATAACACTACTTTCCATCTGACATATAGCTACTCGTTCTAATGTATTATTTGTAAAATTAGGATTATTAAAGTCAAGTAATGAATGAAAATTAAATGCAAGTAATAAAATTTGTAGTAACAAAGGTAAAATAAATATCGATTTAAAAGTCTTTTTACCTTTTTTCATAAATTTATTTTAATTCAATGTTGTAATTTTAATTCTTAGTATAAGGATTGAATCAATATTTCTAAAGGCTCAAAACTGTGAATTCAGAGATAGCACTTCAAAAATAAACATATTTAATTTAAATTTTAATAAAGAGTCATCTAGTAAAAATAATTTTCGCATTTTTAATATAAAATTATTAATTCTTAAGTAAAATCAATTTAATTGTTCTTACTAATATGTAGAATTATAAAATATTATGGAAAATAAAAAATTTTCAATTATTGTTCCCGCATACGCTGAAGAAGATAATGTACCAAATCTACTTGATGAAATAGGTAAAGCTTTTTCAGATGATGACAATTTTGAGGTAATTATAATAGATGATGGAAGCCCGGTTTCTTTAAAGAATAACTTAAAAGTCGAATTTTATAGTTTCAAAACTAAAGTAATATCTAATCAATATAACTTAGGTCAATCAAAAAGTATTGAGGTGGGGTTAAAAAATTCCACGGGAGAAGTAATTGGCCTAATTGACGCAGATTGCCAAAACCCTCCAAAAGAGTTAAAAAAACTTTATGATTTTTATAATTCCAATAATTTTGATGCTGTAATTTCTTACAGAAAAAATAGAAAAGATGAATCTTTAAGAAAAATAATTTCTAAAATAGCAAACTTAATTTTAAAGATATTTACAAAGTCAAAGTTTAAGGATCTTGGATCTAGTTTAAAAGTTATAAAAAAAGAATGTATCGAAACCCTTACTTTTAAAGGCGACTTACATAGATTTATTTCACCGATGCTTCAAGCCCGAGGATATTCTATAGCAGAATTAGAGGTTGAACATGCAGCGAGGACAAAAGGAGTATCAAAGTATGGGTTTGGAAGAATCATACCAGTGATTGTCGATGGAGTACTATTTTACTTAACAAAAGGTTTTACTAGACCTGCTAAATATGCAATAGGAAAATTTTCATTTTTGCTACTTTTCATTTCTTTTTTTCTTAATTTAATAGTTATTTATCAAAAAGTTATAAATTTGGTTTATGTACATAGAAACCCACTATTTTTAATTTCAGCTGTGTTTTTACTACTTAGCATACAAATATTTTCTCAGATATTTAGACTTGATGATTAAATTTCCAAAAAGATTTTAAAAATAATAACATATAAAATTTTATAAAGATAATAAACTTTGTTTTGTAAAAATTAATTTGCTATGACAAAAAAAGAAATTAATGCACTTGGTTCGCCAGATAGATTTGGGTCAAATTGGAAAAAATTTAGCTCAATTGATTCTATTTATGAGGAACAATTTTTAGAATGGATTGTTCCGTTAAACAAAAAATCATTTAAAGATAAATTAGTTTTAGATGCAGGGTGTGGAATAGGAAGAAACACAATGTATGCTTTAAATTATGGAGCTATAGAAGCTTACCTTTTTGATTACGAATCAAGTACGGTTGACATTGCTAGAAATAATTTAAAGAATTATAAAAACGTAAAAATTTTTCAAGACTCAATTTATGAAATGAGCAAAATAACGAATAGTTATTTTGATATTGTAATGTGTATTGGAGTTATTCATCACCTAGCAAAACCCCAAGAGGCAATAGAAAAATTGTTTGAAAAGCTAAGTGAAAATGGAAAATTGTTAATCTGGGTCTATGGTTATGAAGGGAATGAATTTTTATTAAAATTATTACTTCCAATAAGGATAATAACTTCAAAATTACCATACCTAATTGTTTCGTATTTGGGAAAGTTGATGACAGTTTTTTTATTCCTAATATTAAAAATTTATAAAACTAAATCCCCCTATTGGAAAAGAGCAAAAAAGATGAATTTCAAAGTTTTAGAACAAATTTTAGTTGATCAATTAATTCCAAAAATTGCAATTTACTATAAAAAGAATGAATTGAACGATCTATTTAAAAATATTAATTACAAAAAAATTGAAATTAATCATACTAACAAAAATAGTTGGACAATTCTAATAACGAAGTAATTAAATTTAAATGAAAAGTTTAAAAAAAGATAATTCAACTAGTAATCTTTTTTTAAGTGGCTTAATCTTTTTTGTTTCACTTTGGCAATATGTTGGCTTAGGTAAAGCAAATTTTAGAATCTCTCAAAGTATCGACCAACAAATTATGTTGATAACAGCAGCAAAAATGCATTATTTTGGTTACAACTCTTATGACGCTGCATGGAACCACCATTCTCCAATATTGTTTTATATAACAAAAATAAGCTTTTTAATATCAGATTTTAAAAATTCAACTTATGGACTATACGTTGTTTATTCTATATTTTTGATATTACTTAGTGTCTTTTTATTTATTGCTATTAAAGAATTAATTAACAATAATTTATTGTCTTTTATCTGCAGCCTTGCGTTTGTTTTCGACTTATCTAGCTCAACTATAGGAGGGAAAGTTATATTTGATAATCGAACAATTGGCATGATTTTACAATTATTAATTCTCATTAATTCTTTAAAGTTTTTAACAACCAAAAAATATATTTTTTTGTATTTATCAATTATATTTAGTACTTTTCAAATATTTAATTTAGAGTCATATTCCATTTCAGTATTTTTTATTTACATCTATTTACTTTTTAAAGTGTTAAATAAAAAAAAGTTTTTAATTAATACTGCGCTTTTTGGATTTATATCAGCATTATTATTTTTTGGAATAATGTTTTTAAATTTTGAACTTTTTCATTTTTTTGATTTAAATATATTATTTCATCTTCAAAGTATTGGTATTGGAAATAAGTTTGTAAATATATCTTTGCTTGAAATTTTGCAAAATTTATTTATTGGTGGTGATAACCCTTATCTAAATATTATTTTTAGCTCTTTTATGTTGTTTATTATTTTTATCAGTTTAGTGTTTAGTTACTTTTGGAAAAATTTCACTGTAGAAAATGAATTATTAGTTATTTTTCTAATTGGAGAATTTTTTCATCTTCTTTTGACTGGACCTAGATTTACATCATATTCTCAAATAATTTTAATTCCAATGTATATTTTATTTATTTTATCATTACATCAATTGATTTATAAAAATATAGAAAACAAAAAAATTATATCATTATTCTTAGCTTGCATACTCCTGATAATATTTTTGCCTTTTCAATATGAAGACGTTGTATATTTTAGAACATCTATTTTTGATGGAACAATTGAAAATATTAATATCAGCCATAAAAATAATATTTTAGAACCAAATTTAGTACTAAGTTGGATTTCGATAGATAAGTATAATAAGGTATTTTTTGAAGCCAACTCCCTTCCTTCCACAAGACTATGGTGGTGGCATCAAATGAAGTATATTGATGAGTTTTATGATAAAAACTACAAAATGTTTGATTATGAGTTACTTGAAGCGGTTTTTTTAGAAGATGTAATACTAGAAAATCCAAAATTTGCAGTAATTGATACAAGCATAATGAATCCACCTATTTATTTTCTAGACTATATTAATGAACATTACCAATATTCGAGATTAGATGGAGATTTAATTTATTATCAATTAAAAAATTAAAATATAGAGTTAATTAAATTAAAAAATATTTTCAATACCTACCCAATTGCTGTCAAAATTCAAATTTTTCCATGTGCTTTATTATATTATTTATAACTGTTTCTTTTCTTAAAGAAATTTAAAAAAGAAATATAACTTGTCGTAACATTATTATTATCATCATTGATGTGAAAGAATATAGAAAAATTTTGTCAAATGTACTATATGTTTCAAGATTAACTAAAGTTAAAAGAAAAAAAATTCGGATTCTATTATCAGCAATAATTTCAAATTCAATTGGGCTTGTTGATATATTAATAATACTAACTTTCTCTACAATTCTTACTGGTACAAATATTGTTGAAAATTATTTTCTTCAGATAGTTATTGATAACCCAGTTCTTTTAGTTTTTATTGTAATTTTTAGATATGGAATTAATTTTTTAGGCAAATATAATTTATATTCTTTAACTAAAGATATTGAGCAAAGTTTAAAAGTTTATTTATTAAAGGATATCTATAAAAAAGGAAATTACTCCCTTGCAGATGCAAATTACTATATCGAAACTTTAAGTGGTCACATTGCATATTTTTTTAATGCATTTGGAAATATTTTATCAAGCACAATCCAAATTTTAGTTTTCTCAATATATCTAACATTCAGTGATGTAAAAATAGTTTTATTATTTGGTGTTGTTCTACTATTTTTATATTTTCCTTCAAAAATTCTTTTGAAAAATGGCAGAATAGCTATGGAAAATCTTTATGAGTATATGCAATATAGTGCTAGATATATTCAGCGTATTATCGACAATATTTATCTCGTAAAAATATTAAATACGGATAAGATTGAAGTTGAAAATTTTAATTCAAACCTTTCTAAATTATATAATTCTGAGAAAAGAAGATTTATTTTACAAGACTTAAATGGAACAATCCCAAATTTTATAGCAATTTTTTCATTTACTTTAATTCTTTTAATTTCAATTCCAGGAGTAGTAATTACCCTAGAATTCATTGGAATAATAATTAGGCTAATGCAATCAGTAGGTACATTAAATTCAGGTTTATCTATGTTATTTGCAACTCATGTTCACTTAGAAAAATTAATAGAAGTCGAAAGTCCTTATGAAAATGATTCGAAATATGTTCTAGACAATTCAAAGGATTCTATTTATGCTATAACTGCGAAAAGCATATATTTTAAATATTTAAACAGTAATGAAAATTTTTACGAAAATATCAACTTAAATTTTGTTAAAAATAAGCATTACGTCATTACTGGAGTTAATGGAAGTGGTAAAAGTACATTACTAGGAATATTAGCAGGAGCTTTATTTCCATATTCAGGCAATTTAACTAGGTTTACAGATCAATTTGGTTATGTAGGTGCAAATCCATTAATTTTGGAGGACACTTTGCGTGAAAATTTAAAATACGGTTCAAAAAATGAAATTGTTGATGATTCGATGGTCAGCTTGCTTGAAGAATTTTCTGTATTCGTAAAAAACGATAAACAAATGTTAAATTCGGTAATATCAAATAAAACTTTATCTTCTGGTCAAATGCAAAAAATTTCTTTTATTAGAGCACTACTAAGTAATTGTGAAGTGTTATTTCTAGATGAGTCAACGGCTAATTTAGATACAAGCAGTAAAAAACAAATTTCTAATATTTTAAAAAGTAAACGTTTAACGATTATAAACTCTACTCACAATCCTGAAGATTTTTATTTTGATGATCATCTAGAGATTAAAGTTACTGAAAATGATAAAAGAATAATATCTAAAAAATAAATCTAATGAAATCTGAAGTAACTTTTATTTTTTCGGGAGGAAGATCTAGTAAAACAAATAATAATTATGCTAATGATTTTTTTTATGGATATAGAGAATTAAAAAACATTGGATATAATGTTAAATTTATTGAACTAGAAAGTACAAAAACTAATATCCTTGACAAAATAATTATCAAAATTTTTAAATTACCAATTTATTCTACAAAAGCATTACGGTATAAAAATTTTAAATTAATGAAAAATAGTAAAAATTTGGTTTTAATAAATGAAAGTAGTTTCTTATCATTTTTGTTATTTACTTTAGTCACTAAGTATCTATATAAAGTTAATGTAATTTATTTTCCAATGGGTTTGATTGATAAATATAAAAATGGTAATTTTTTTACTAAACTATACATTAAATTTTCCTTTATTCCAGCATCAAAAATTTTATTTATCGGCAAAGGAGAATTGAAAAGTGCTAAAAAGCTAATTGATGTTCATAAAAATAAGTATGAGTATATACCTTTTTCAATTGATACTAATTTTTGGAAGTTTAATAAAAAAGTTGATAACGATGGTAAACATGTCTTGTTTATCGGTAATGACAAGAATAGAGACTTTAACCTTTTGTATAAAATCGCTGAAAAAGAAACTCATTTAAAATTCACAATTATTTCTGAATTCAAAAGTATAGACTTTAATAAATTACCCAACGTTAATTTAATCAGTGGAAATTGGAGAGAAGGGAATCTTACAGACTTACAACTTATGAAATATTACCATCAAGCAAATTTAGTAATACTTCCACTTTTAGACTCATCTCAACCTAGTGGTCAAAGCGTATGTTTGCAAGCTATGGCTTGCGGAACCCCAGTAATTATTAGTAAAACTTTTGGATTTTGGGAAGATAGAAATTATATTAATAAAAAAAATATATATTTTATTAAAAATTCAAATATTGATAATTGGTGTAATACTATAAATGTTCTTCTAAGTAATAAATTTGCTCTCGAAGAGGTATCGATTAACGCAAGAAAATTAATTGAAAAAGAACATAATACAGAGAAATTTGTTAAATTACTAAAAAATCAGCTATTAGCTATCTCTCTATAATCTTTTATAAATTGAGATATAATTAAAATTTTAAAAATTCTAATTGCATTTATTCTTGACTTGTATTTAAATAATTTTTTTATTTTTACAATTTTAAAAATTTCACTTTCTTCAATAATTTTTAATATCGAATTTTCATTTTTATAAATCCATGTTTCTAAATCAAAGACAAACCCTTTCTTTTTTCTATCGAGGAATTCATTTTCAAAATCAGATTTTAAATAATCTTTAAGCAATTTTTTTGGGTTTTTAACATCAAAAAAAGTCATATCGCTTGAAACCACATATTCAATTAATTTATGATCAAGAAAAGGCGATCTAATTTCTAGAGAATTAGCCATAGAAGTTCTATCAATTTTGAGGAGCATAAGTTCTGAAAAATAGAAGTTATAATCAGAAAGCATAAGTTTTTTTAATGTATTTAAACTTTCATTAAAATAATTTTTTTCAAATTGAAAATTAGATTTAAAGTTTAAAAGATTAAGTAATTTTGTATCAGTAGTTAATTTTAAGTAGCTAAATTCTGGAGATTTATAAAATTTATTTAAACTTCCACCAGTTCCAAATCTAGCTGGAAACAATCTAAATATTAATTTACCTAACGTTTTAGGAAGAAAGCTTATTTTTAATGATAAGTGAATTTTTTCATAACCCCCTAAAAGTTCATCACCTCCATCTCCAGAAAGTGCTACTTTATAATTTTTAGAAATTTCTTTATAAATTATATAGGATGGAATTATAGAAGGATCAGCATAAGGTTCGTCAAATTCTTTTATTATATCAATTGGATTTACATTTAAGTTTGAACCATCAATTTCAATATAATTATGTTGCGTCTTGAATTTATTAACCACTTTTTTAATCCAATAAGATTCATCATATTTTTTGTTTTTGTTATAAATTGAAAAAGTATTTATTGGATTGACTCCCAAAGAATTTAACGATTTAATAATTGCGCTCGAATCAATTCCTCCAGAAATTAAACTAGCTAAAGGAACATCAGAAATTAATCTTTTTTCAACTGAATTATTAAAAATTCTGTAAAATTCATCCTTGTCAAAAATATTATTTTTTTTAATTCCATTAAAATTCCAATAAATATTTTTTTCAATCACTGATAAATTTTCTAAAGAAATTTCTATGTATTCTGCTGGACGTAATTTATTAATATTGATATCCAAGGTATTTGGTGAAGGTATCGCATTAAGCTCTAAAAAAGTTGCAACTTGTTTTGAATCTAACTCAAATTTTTTTTTATATGAAATAATAGACTTCAAATTGGATGAGTAAATTAATTCTCCTTTTGAAATCGAGTAAAATAATGGTTTCTGACCTAACCTATCTCTAATTAATAGAATTTTACTTTCTTTTTTATTGATAAAAATTATTGAAAACTGACCATCTAGTTGTTGTATAAATTCTTTTCCATAAACTGATAATCCAATAAGCAAAGTTTCTGTATCTGAATGAGAGGTTTTAAAAGTATGACCATTTTTTTCTAATTTATTTCTTAAATCAAGATGGTTATAAATTTCACCATTAAACATAATTTCTGTTTCAAACTGTTTTGAAATCATAGGTTGGTTTGCTTCGTCTGATAAGTCTAAAATTGAAAGTCTATGAAAAGAATTTAATATTTTTTTATTTTTAATTTTGCTTCTAGACCAACGGTGATCATCCGGACCTCTACAGATTAAAAACTTATCACTTGTTATTACTTTTTCTTCCGATATTTCATTTTTGCTAATAACACCAAAATAACCGCACATTTATAGTCCTTGAATAGTCAAATTAATTTTACATAAATTACATAAATTTAAATGTGTTTTAAATGTAATTAACATAAGTGGATAAATTAAATATAGTTCTTTATTTTTTAATTTTCTTTAATAAGTAAAAATTAAAACTTTTGTGGGCGCTAGAGGATTTGAACCTCTGACATCTTCCTTGTAAGGGAAGCGCTCTGCCGGGCTGAGCTAAGCGCCCTTTTGTAAGAAATTATATTATAGTTATTTTAAAAATTTGATTAGAAAAATTTATTAATATTAAGAATAATATTAAAAATATGTATTTTAAGTTTTCTATATTAATTCCTTGTTATAACGAGGTAAATACTGTGTTTGATGTAGTTACGAATATTTGTAAAAGTTTTCCTAATGAATTGGTTGTTGTTGTAGATGATGGAAGTACGGATGGTTCTTACAAACAATTATTGAAGATAAAATCAAAAAATTTAAAGTTAATAAAATTAGAAAAGAACATGGGAAAAGGTTTTGCATTAAGAACAGGTTTAGAATACTTAGAAAACAAGTCAGAAATAGTAATATTTACTGATGCAGATACTGAAATTTTAGTTGAAGATTTATTATTAGTATCACAGGTTTATGAAGATCCAAATGTTGAAATTGTATTTGGGTCAAGATTTTTGGAAATAAGTAGTATTAATAAAATTCAAATGGGAATACACAGATATTTTGCTAATTTACTATTAACTAAAATTACAAATTTAGCTTTTAATCAAAAATTGACGGATGTGGAAACTGCAGTAAAGTCATTTAAAACATCTTTAATTAAGTTTCTCAATTTATCATCAAATCGATTTGATATTGAACCTGAAATAGTTAAAGAACTAGCAAAACTTGAAAAAAAAATTTATGAAGTTGGTATAAGTTATAATCCTAGATCAAAAAAAGAAGGAAAGAAAATTTCATTTAAAGATGGCATAACTACTTTGTTGTATTTGCTGAAAAATTATTAAAAAATAATTTAATAAATAAATATGAAAAACCAAAGATTATTACATTAACAATCAACAAATAGGAGGTGTTTAGTTCACTATAGATATTTAAATATTTTAAAAAGTTTTCAATTCTTTTTTCATCAAAACCATATGCATCTACATTTGAAAAAATAAGTTCATTAATATTTGTAAATTTACCTATATTTACAATATATATATTTCTCATTAACGAACTGAGTATGGTTTCAAAATTAAATAATCCTTTAATGACTTCTATATAATAATTTGTTCCTGCAAATTCGACTGTTGTTCCCCAAAGAGTTGTTCCACTTCTAAGAGTTAAAGCATCAGATGAATAAAAAAACAGGTATCCAATATATGTAATTATCGAGCTTATAAATATTAATAAATTAGATTTCTGAAATTTATGTAAATTTCTAGATACTATCAAAACACACATTGGAATGATACCGATTAATAGTCTCTGCCCATAAGCAACTTCTCTTCCTTGCCAAATAAGCAAAGGTGAAATACTGCCTCCAAAAAAAATGAATAATAAAAAGTTATCTAAGTTCATTTTATTTTTTGTAAAAACTATATACAAAAGACCGAAAAAAACAATTGGTGTTGACCACAAAACTCCCATACTTGGAGACACAAACAAATTAGGTAATTTTATTAATCCATTAAATATCTGATTGAAATTGAAAGTTGCTCTATAGCCGTCCATATCTGAGCCATATGTATTTAAAAACATATAACTCTCTGAATAAAGTGTTTGAGAAATCCATATATAAAGATAGGAAAACATTATGGAAATTGGTATATAGAATATGAAATTAGCCATACGCATACCAAACTTTTTTCTGTAAATCATTATCAATACAAGTGTGTAAATGAATGTTGAAGGTCTAGTTATAGCCAACATTAAGTAGGAAAGATTTAGAAATAAAAATTCAGCCTTATTTATCTCTAATTTATTTTTTTCAAAAATATAGAGGATTACAGCACATAGAAAAAACTCAACAGCATGTGGCATAAGAAATCTTGTAGTTACAAAGTGTACAAGAGAACTTAGAAATGCACAAAAAATAATCAAACCATTAAATTTTTTATTAGTTATTAATTTTTTTAAAAAATAAAAACCACAAATAGTATAAAAAAGTCCTGCAAAGAAAAAACCTAAATAACCAAAAGTACCTGTTGGATTGGTTCTTGAATTCCCAATGTATTGTGAATTCAAATAATCAAATTGGCTAAAGATAAATACAAAAGGGGATGACATATATCCAGCACCTGGAGGAGCTGAAGGCACATTAGTTATGTTATTAAAGGTCCCGTTATCAATTTGATAGTCATCTTTATAATCTATATCTTTATCGTAAGCTATAGTTGCAGCGTGTATCCAATGATACATGTCATCAGCTGGTTGTCCTAAGTTTGTATTATTGAACAGCCATAAAGGTTTAAACAATAAAGATATAAAAAAAAATATAAGCAATTTCTTTGTTCGATTCTTCTTAATCATAAAAATATTTTATACAATTAAAAGATGCATTTTTATATATTTTTAATTTAAGTAATTATTTAAATACTGTTAAACATTTTTTTAAAATTTTCAAAAGAATTAGGAATAGTATGTTTTTTTGTATTTTTTAGAGCCCAATTAACATTTGGTTTAGCATTTTGAAAATTTGACATAGTAAATATAGACTCAGGGCTTAAAATTTCACTTGCAATTCCAACATCAGTTGACAATATTGGAGTTTCTGTAATAGCACATTCTAGAATAGCTTGAGGTCCACCTTCTTTTCTTGAAGCAACTATATACAAATCAAGACAATTATAAAGTTCGTTTAGTTCGTCAAAATTTACCATTTCTTTGTATACAAAATTAATTTTCTCTTTTTTAAGTTCATTAATTATATAGTCTCTCCTTCTCCCGGTTAACAATATTGTTAAATTAGGGTAAACATTTTTGTAATATTTATAAATTTCAATCAGTCTGTCAGGGCCCTTTATCAGTTTGGGCTTTGAAAGGTCTGATCCTTCAGAGTCCCTTTGAAATGATCCAATTACAAAATCACTTTTGTTTAAATTATATTTTTTTCTAATTTGATCTTTATTATGTAGAGGGTAAAAAATTTTATCATTAATCCAAAATGGAATAGAGGTTATCTTTTTGTCTGTAAGTTGTCTTAAGTCTTTTAATGTGTTTTCAGATATAACATGAAAATGATCAGTAAAAGAATTTAATTCATCAAAATTCTGAATACCAGTAATTTTTTTTTCAGGATTATCTACGTGATATATAGAACATATGACTTTTTTGTTTTTTAAAAAATATAATGGTATCTTTTTCCAAAGCCATGGAGAAATAATCCATATTAAATCAGAGTTAAAAATGAATTTTGTGGAAATATCTTTATTAGCCTCAAGCCATTCTCTTTTGACCCTATCGATTATCCAATCTTCATTAATTTTTGAAAGATAAATTTTCATATTAATATGCTAGTTTTAAAAGAAACTAAAATTTATATTGTGGAGAATATTTTAATTACCGGAATAAGTGGCCAAGATGGGATTTTCTTGGCATCAAAATATTTAGCAAAAAAAAAATATAGAGTATTTGGAGTTTCCAGAAATAAAAATAATCAAAAAATAATTCATAATATAAAACAAATATCGGGATTAAATGATATTGAAATTTATATAGATAATATCGATTTACAAAATAATAATCTGGTAAAGGAATATATCTATAGGGTAAATCCATCAACTATTATTAATTTTTCTGGTCCTAGTTCGGTTACAAAGTCTATAGTTGACAAAGTTTCAAAAGATAGTATTTTGATAATTTTTGATAATTTGATTAATGCAATTGCAGAATTAAAAGATGAAATAGTTTTTGTCCAACCAGGATCTTCTGAAATGTTTAATTTACACGATACAAAAAAATTGTCAGAGACTTCACCTATGATTCCTAAATCACCATATGCTGAGGCTAAATTTGAAATCTATAATAATTTAATAGACTTAAGGGAACAAAGAGGTTTAAGAGTTATAAATACTATTTTATTCAATCACGAATCAGAATTTAGAACAAAAGATTATCTATTTCCAAAAATTATTAATGCTGCACTAAACATATCAAGAAAAAAACAAAAATTTTTAAGGGTTGGAAGTCTAGATATGGTTCGTGACTGGTCATTTGCTGGTGATATTGTTAATGCAATTGACCTGCTAATAGAAAAGAAGACATATGAAGAATATGTTATTGGATCAGGCGTAGGTATAACAATAGAAAATATTATTAGTTATGTGTTTGGGTACTTTGAACTAGATTATAAAAAATTTATTGAAATTGACCCCAGTCTTTTACGAAAAGATTCTCCTCAATCAATAATTGCTGACCCAACAAAAATTAATAATTTGGGTTGGAAACCAACTCATGATATAAATATGCTTTTAGATCGTTGTATTTCTTTTAAGGTTAATTCAACTACAGCCTAAAGAGTTTCCACAATTTAAGCACTTATAACATGAACCATTTCGAACTGTAATATGTCCACAATCATCACATGCCGGTGCATCACCCATCATCTCTCCAAGAACTTCCTGTACACTGTCCACAGAATTTGTAACTTTCTGAGTTGCTTTAACGGGCTCAGGTTTTTTAATTGGAGTTTTTTCGCTTATAATTTTAGGTCTATCTTCTATCTTTTCAGCTTCTGAGCAACTACAATTAGCTGAATCGCAACCACAACTTAAAGTTTGATTAACTTCTTTAGGTGGAACTTGAACAATATCTGTTCTACCTAAATATTCAAGACCTAAGGCTCTAAAAACATAGTCAATAATTGAATTACTCATCTTTATATTTTCATGCCCTTCTACCATTCCTCTTGGTTCAAATGTTTGGAATGTAAAGGTATCTACAAATTCTTCAAGAGGGACTCCGTATTGAAGACCTTTAGAAACAGCAATCGCAAAACAACCTAGAACACCTTTCAAAGTTGCACCCTCTTTAGCGATATCTATAAATACTTCACCTAATGTACCATCTGGGTATTCGCCAGTTCTCAAATAGACTTTGTGACCTGCTACTCTTGCTTCTTGAGTCCATCCTTGTCTTCTTTCTGGAAGTAAAAATCTTGGTCTATTAATTCCAGAATATGCCTTTGTTGGACTTGTGCCTGGAGCAAAATTACCTTGAATTAACATTGCTTCTTCTTCTAATATTTTACTAACCTCTGGATCACTTTCTTCAGATTCTCCTTCATCAGACTTAGAAGACAAAGGTTGAGATGCTTTTGAACCATCTCTATAAATTGCAATTGCTTTTACACCTATTTTTGCTGATTCAAAATAACAATCTTCGATATCTTTAACTGTTGCTTCATTGGGCATATTAACGGTTTTAGAAATAGCACCTGAAATAAAAGGTTGAGCAGCAGCCATCATTCTAACGTGCCCCATATAATGAATAAATCTTTCACCGTCTTTTCCACATTTATTTGCACAATCAAATACTTCTAGATGTGCTTTTTTCAAATGTGGAGCCCCTTCTATTTTTTGTGTTCCACAAATTGCTAGGTTTGCTTGAGCTATTTCATTTCTTGAAAAGCCAAGTCGTTGTAATAAATTAAAATCAAATGAAGTATATTCATCTTCATCTATTCCTAGATTTTTCAGAGCTTCCTCGCCAAGAACAAACACATTAAACGCATGTTGAATTTCAAATGCTCCAGGTAGCGCTAATTCAATATTTGCAACATCATCTTCTGTCAAACCTTTTTCCAATAGAGATTGTTTGTTGATATAAGGAGAATTTTCCAAAGACATTGATCCGATTACATATTCAATAATTTCTTTAACTTGATTTGGTTTATATCCTAGTGCTTTAAGTGCAGGACCAATTGATTGGTTTGCGATTTTCATATAGCCACCACCAGCAAGTTTTTTAAACTTCATTAATGCAAAGTCTGGCTCTACTCCTGTTGTATCACAATCCATTAAGAGTCCAATAGTTCCAGTGGGGGCTAGAACGGTTGCTTGAGCGTTTCTATAACCATTTTTTTCTCCAAGACTCACAGCATCATCCCAAGAATGTTGCGCAGCTTCTAGTAAATCACTAGGACAAAGTTCTTGGTTAATTGCAATTAGATCATGTGAAATGCCTTCGTAATTACCAGAATCATAAGCAGCATTTCTATGGTTATTCATAACTCTTAACATATGAGTTGCATTTTCTTTATATTTAGGAAATGGACCAACAATACCTGCCATTTCGGCAGATGCTTTGTATGCTTCACCAGTCAACATTGCTGTTAAAGCACCAGCTATTGCCCTACCTAAGTCTGAGTCATAGGCAATTCCTTTTCTCATAAGAAGAGATCCTAAGTTTGCATACCCAAGACCAAGTGTTCTGTAATCATAGGAACCTTGCGCAATCTCTTTTGACGGGAATTGAGCCATTTCAACGGAAATTTCAAGCACTATTGTCCAAATTCTAAGAGCATGTTTATAAGATGCTATGTCAAAGACTTGAGTTTCGTCATTGTAAAACTTAACTAGGTTTAAGCTAGCTAAGTTGCAAGCTGTATTGTCTAAGAACAAATATTCAGAACAAGGATTTGAAGCCCTAATTCGACCACCTTCTGGAGAAGTATGCCACTCATTAATTGTTGTATCATACTGAACACCAGGATCAGCACACTTCCATGCAGCATCAGCTATTTTATTCCATAAATCTCTTGCCTTAACTGTTCTAATAACAGAGCCATCTGTTCTTGCTATCAAATCCCAATTTCTATCTTCTTCAACTGCTTTAACAAAGTCAGCAGGAACTCTAACTGAGTTATTTGAGTTTTGGCCAGATACAGTAGCATAGGCCTCACCGTTAAAGTCAGCAGGGTAGCCAGCTGCAATTAATGCTCTAGCTTTATCTTCTTCAATAGCTTTCCATTCAATAAAATCTTCAATATCTGGGTGATCCAAATCAAGAATAACCATTTTAGCTGCTCTTCTTGTTGTACCTCCAGATTTGATAGCACCAGCTGCTCTATCTCCAATTTTTAAGAATGACATAACACCAGAAGAGACACCACCACCAGAAAGCTTTTCACCCTCTCCTCTTAGATTTGAAAAGTTGGTGCCTGTACCTGATCCAAATTTAAATAATCTCGCCTCTTTAACCCAAAGATCCATGATGCCACCTTCGTTGACAAGGTCATCGTCTATAGATTGAATAAAACATGCATGAGGTTGCGGTCTTGAATATGAGTCTTCGCCTTCAGTTAATTGACCTGTAGTTGGATCTACATACCAAAAGCCTTGAGCAGGACCAGTTAAGTTATATTTATAGTTAAGTCCAGTATTAAACCATTGAGGACTATTTGGAGCTGCCATTTG